>Ga0208561_100016_pt1 | contig 47450 bp, 47 predicted proteins | sample Shrwel1BS1Day9_FD_187536 | JGI IMG/M metagenome (GOLD analysis project Ga0208561, IMG submission 187536) | Subsurface microbial communities from deep shales in Ohio, USA - Utica-3 well 1 S-1-Day9 (SPAdes) (version 2) ... | reverse complement strand
TCCCGCTCCGATCACCTGCGCGGCTTCATAGACGACCAGGGCAGCGCCTAAGCTGCCAACACAGTAGCGGGCGCCCCCACTCATGGGTATAATGGCGCCCGCTTCTGCCCTCCCGGGCAATTTGAAAGAAAAAGGGCCTATAGCTCAGTTGGTTAGAGCAGAGGACTCATAATCCTTTGGTCGCTGGTTCGAGTCCAGCTGGGCCCACCACTTACAGACTTATACCTTCGCTTTCCTTCCCAACGCCTTTAATTCTCAAAGGCCCTTTACCTGCCTTTCCATGAGGCCATTTAGCCAAACATTTCACTCCTGGATTATGAACGGCGCTGTCATCAGCGATGATATGCCTCTGCCCGTCCACTATTCCGCACCCCAAACCACGAAATTACTCAAGATGCCCATTGCTTGCTCCGGAAGAGTGATTATATTTCACTATTTTAAAGTGCTTGTGATCAGAGAGCCGACAATGGAAATCTTCGTCGCATTAGAGCTGGTGCCAAAGAAGATGAGGGGCTGACCGAGATTAACCGGTACAGTGGGACTATATTCGGGGAAGAAAACAGAAGGTGAACGAGTGCTACCTGGAAGCTCTAAACCAGGTCTTCCCTCAGATCATGACTGGAAAGACGATCCCGGAGGCTGGGCAAACTAGCCTGGATATGGAAAAGCTCGTTCAGAGAGCAGCCTGAAAATCGGATAGATTTCTGCCTGGCGGCTAGGATCGTCCAGGCTCGGCAAGGGGGACCGAAAAAGGGAATTACAGAATTAACAGGGAGAACTATCAACAATCAAAATTCACACGAACTTATGGACCATCAAATACAAGAAACCTAAAGCAGTAAAAACAATTATAGCGCCAAAATAGTCAGGATATTTTTCTGGAAAATTCCTTAACGCCACCGCCCAACGCCTAGACATGGAGTACTCATAATACTTATGTTCAACCTCATAAATCAACTCACCACAAAAAATATCAGACTCATGAATCTTAGACGCTACATCAATATCTTTTTCATCTTCTGAAAACCCGGAACTCAGATCATACAAGTCAATGAAGTGACGATCCTCAACAAACAAAACCCCACACTTTTTCTCTATTATCCTGTTATAGATGTTGACCCTTGAAACGAATGAGCTAATTTCCTGCTCAAACATTACTTCCGATTTACCCTCTCCCTTCCAAGCATCAGATGAAAGCTTAGCGCACTTCTCAATATTCTCGACAATTGCATCGACGGCCTTTCTAACCTCCCCTCTTTTGAATGCTGTATATGCCAAGTAAAACGATATCATCCAACCAAAGGCGACCAACACCCAACTGATAAAGTAAAAAACTTCTTTACTCACCTTTCTACCCTTACCGTTTTTTTGACTTTGACGCATGGGCTATCCTTGACCATGCCAAGGCAACAACTGGGGGCACATCATCGTGACGAATAGTTAACTTATCTTGTAAATCGGATAATGAATACCCACCCTCCCGTATCAGTCCGCCGAAAGCCTCGTCAATAAACGACCTTCCATATAGATTGTAACCTGTTAAATCAACAGTAACGTGATCATTGTTCTGCAATGCAGGCAACAAAAATTCATCGCGAAACTTGGCCCCACTCCTATCACCATCCTTATAGTAGCGCCCATAAGGTCGCGTACTAAAATCGCGAACAACAACTATCAAAAAGTCTTTAGGCATGACTTCGTCCTACCTTAATATTCCATTGAACCAGAGTTCCTGATAACGGCCTCTTAAATTCCGCTATATCTTCAACATCCTTACCCTGGTCTTGGAAGTTAATATACATTCCTTTCCCACTCAAAACCCAAAGCTCTCCCTCTGGATTTTCTTTAATTAACTGACGAAAACTTTCACTACCCTGACCATGCTTCTCTTCGTCCCTTCTATTCTCACCAGACTGCATTGCCAGCTTAATCTTACGGGAATGCTTCTTAATTGCCATCAAGTGCTCAAGGCTGTAAATCTTCCTTATCCATGAATTAGGTCTTAATATTGAATTAGGGATACCGATGCCATCATCATAAATAGAAAGAAAGAGTTGATTATCGATAACATTGCAAATGGCCCACCATTTCCTCTTATCCTCAGCATAATTAGGATAAGCATGCTGAAATACATTATTAAATGCCTCAGATAGTGCATCACCCATAACCCACTGGTCTGTAGCAGGCATTTCACCATCGTAAACTTTTGCATTTACATATGTAACAATATCATCGTGACGTGTATCAAAGCCCGAGAAAACCGGAATCACGTCTTTACTATTAAAATCGACAACTAACTCATTCCCTCTAAGCAATGACTCGAGACCAGACCAACAAAGATGGTTTCTAGCTGATTTATGTCGAGGTAGTTTATGCAACCTCAAATAATCCCCACCATATTTTTCTTTCAACCCTTCGAATCTTGCGTAAAGGTAAACAATAACGGGAGCACTTATTTCCTCTAACCTGGAGAAGTCAATATAAACACGGTTATTACTCAGGGAATCTTCAACTTTTGAAACAAAGTCTAAACATACGCTACGAACGTACTCTGAGTTTAGCTCTAATTTTGAAGGAGCGGCTATCACCTCAGAATTACCGATACGCCAAGATGGCAACAGACCTCCGGTACGCTTTGACGAAGGCAGTTTCCGAAATCTTCGCTTGTAGCGGTCGCGAGCGATCCGCTGTTGCCTTATACGGTCATCAAAGCCTTGCTTCTTCAAAAATGCAGCTCCTAACTCAAATCCATTGAGCCGACAATACTACGCTAAAGCGCCGACTCAGCACCAGGAGAGGGATGGAATAACGCCATGCAGGAGAAAGCGGAACATTGCAGACCTCTCCCTGTAATCACACCAGTGCGCAGGTGTCGCGCTCGCCAACACATCCTGTCGGCACTGCCCCCCCCGGTCGTTCTGGTCAGTGGACTCGATTCATCCGGGCTCAGTCAGGATTTTGAGGGGCGATCTCGCCAGTATACGTGCGAGATTTCGCACAAACCCGCCATACCGGCATAATCTCCTCTACTGACGCAGCTCCCTCAAGCTCTTGCGGTACCGAATACACGCCATTTCCATAAAGCCTTCATTTTGCCAAGTGGCATCCTTCTGGTACTCAGCCCGCCAGAACTCACACATCTTTTTATTGGTTTGTACTGCGCTGGCTGAAGTCGTTGGCTTTGAGCGTTCTGTTTCCGGCGGCTGATCAGGCTCTGTTGCCGGGGTCGGCGTTCTCTCTACAACACCAAACTGGGGTGAACCGTCACCGCCGGTAACAGAAGACATCTCTTCCCGGAATTGCTCGAAGTGGCTTTTTAATGACGCCATTTGGTGATCAAGGTAAGCCGACCAGATAGCCAGGGTAACCAACGAGATGATTACCCAGGCGGTAAGGATAGCGGCTAGGACTGCCGAATACATTTTCAACCAAGACATTCTTCATTCCCTTGAATCAGTATTAGAAAGCTTAATAGACAGCCCGCATCATTAGTGTCTCAACACAAAACCCAGAAGCACACCTAAATTTTGGTATGCACGAGAGAAAAAACGGTCGCCCCGGTTTCCAGCGACTACCCGTTTTACAGGGCTCACCGACAATTCAAGTCTTTTTCCATTGATTTTCCTTGCCCGGAACACCTGGGCAATAGTTCCTCTCTTATTCACAGAACACAATATCCTGTTATCCTCTCAGAGCGTCACCACAATATGTGATACCAAGACGTAAACCGAAAACGATGAAGAGGAAAAGACATGTCTGCATACATTGTGACATACGACCTGAACTCACCAGGGCAAAACTACGAGCCCCTGCACTCGGCAATTAAGTCATGCGGTAATTGGTGGCATTACCTGGACTCTACATGGCTAGTATCAACGACGCTATCGGCTAAGGAAGTAACTCAAAGGCTACTCCCAAAGATAGACAAAAACGACAACCTGCTCGTAATCGGAGCGACAGATGAGTACGCAGGATGGCTACCAAAAAAGGCCTGGCAGTGGATTCATGAAAACTTAAACGTCTACGTCTATTAGGAGAAAGCTAACATGGCGATGACAAAGAAAGGCAAAAAGAAGGTACATGTGCCATCACATGAAAGAAAAGGGAAGAACGGTAAAAGGACGAAAGTCCGAGAGCACTACCGTTCAACCCCAGATTAAAGCAACCAATTAAGGATACTTTGTCACCGGGCCGCCACCCGGTGACAAGTATTTAGGACTTTTAGGCTGCAATTATCAAGAGTTTCTACCGTTAAATTTCTCGGGGAAGCCACTTCGCAATCAGGCGCCTGCCCAAAGGTGTCAACAACGCGTCAACAGGCGCGCGGTTATCTGTGGTTTACTGTGCACCTAAGAATTCCCAAGCAATTGTTTTATGGGACGTTGTGAACCTGTGTGGTTTTACGATAACCCGCCGCAAGGCTCTCATAATCCTTTGGTCGCTGGTTCGAGTCCAGCTGGGCCCACCATTCCTGTTAGCGAGCACATCCCTACCTCGATCCAGCCTTCGGTCACTTCGTCGATTGAGCTGTAATCCGATCACCACCTCGAACAAACCGCACCACCACAAAACCAGCCACAAACACCATACTGACACTCAGCGCCACCAGGGCATCCCCACCAACCAAAAAACCCACACTGTAAGGCACCACTGCCACAAGCAGCGCACCCCAGAAGTAAGCCGGGCGCTTGCCCAGCAGCAGGTAGAGCGGGAACACGAGCCCATAGAAGAGCAGGAAGCCCTTGTAGAGCAGTTCGGTCATGGGCAGGTCCAGCCAGGGCACCCTGGCCGTTGTGCCGAGCCCCAGGAGCACAGAGAGGCCGACCAGGTAGGCGCCATAGGCCACCAGGCGGGAACGCCAGGGTTTGGGCTGATGGCGCTGGGCTTCTTTCAGGTGAACGGCGACGGTGAAGGCGGTTTGCATTACGATGAAGGCAATCACGGGCCAGAGCAGTGATACATCCAGTGAGCCCTTACCGGCTGCCATAGCCTGGAGACCGCCGCTATAGACGAACACGAATACCAGCAACGTGAGGAAGAACACGCCAAAGCCCAGGGTGAAGCTCAACCGGGGGTTGGGGCTACGTTCCAAGGCGCGGTGGAAGGTCAGGTCCAGGTAGGGTGACAGGCCGAAGCCCAGCACCAGGGGCAGGAGCGTGTGCCACCAGCCCGGTTGGGCGGTGATCGTTGCCATTGGGGGCTCGGCGATCAGGTAGCCGCCAAAGAAGGCCATGGACAGGATAAACAGGCCAACCGCTACCCAACCAATCACGCTGTCCGCTCGGTAGAACAGGCCCACGAGCATTAGCATGACCGGCAGCAGCCACCAGCCCACCAGCGCGCTGAGCCAGACCACGAAAAACAGCTGAAAGGCGATCGTGACGTGGGAAAACACCTGCAGCATCCGCCGGTGTCTGGCCAGGAACGTTGGCTGGCGGTTGCGGGTCATCACCCATCCGAAGGCGGCGGCGCCGATTACGTTGGCGAGGGTAAAGGCCGTCAGGGTGATCCATCCGTAGTCACGCAGCAGGAGCACGGGCAGGAAGGCGCCGATGCACCAGAGCCAGGAAGAAGCGAGGTAAAACGCCTGCTGCAGTGAGGCCGGCACGGTCAGCCTCCCACCGGCCATACTTTGAAACTGATATGGCCCGAGCCGATGCGCTTGCCGGTGGTGGACTTGGATTTGGCCCGATACAGTTTGATGGTCAAATCCATCATGAATTTGCCGCCAGCCGCGATTTTCTCTTCCAGCTCGTTTTCATCAAGCTCTACTTTGTAGATCACCGGGTCGGTACTTGGCAGCAGGAAGCGATAATCCAGGCGGGTGCACACCATGCGGTACTCGCCTTCGGTTCGCAGGAACAGATAGCAACCAGCCGCCAGCTCGCTGTTACCCAGAATGGCCGCACCTGCCTGGGTGCCATACCAGTTGGAATTGAAGCGTTTCTTGGGAAGGTAGGCGTAAAAATTCTTTGGGTCGTAGTTCACCTTCAGGCCACTGCGGGCGATGAAGGGCATAAAAATGACAGCGAGTAACCGATTGATGAACGGCTTCTTGATGCTGAGTTTGTTGAGCTTGATTTCCAGCTCAGGCGGTAACGCCACAGCCATGGATGCACCTTGTTACTGATAAAAAATAAAACGTGATTCGCGGTAGCATCCTGTGGAAGAAATGCAGACGTTCACCGCTGCAGCCCGTGAAATAACCGACCGACGACCCGCGCTATATTAGGGGGCTACCTCTCCGTGTCAAGGCCAGGGCCGCCCCGGGAGGTTCAAGCGTCCAGCTTTTTTACAAGCTCGAAACCCGCCCCAAAATAACGCTCCATTTATCAGCCACTTAAAAAGTGGCAGATTTTATGCAGCCTCCAAAACAGACACTGTCGCAAAAGGACCATCAGGCACCGAGCTGCAGTGGAGCCGGTTCACCGGAAAAGGACAATCTGGAGGTATTTATCATGAAACGCTTTATCTACATCGCAGCAGCGCTGGTTACCGGCCTGTTCGCACTCCCCGCCTCTGCGGGATTGATCTGGCATTCCTTTGAAGGCAACGACTGTGCTGGCTACTTCGGTGGCACAGGCGGCGAGGTATGCCAAGTTTTTGTAAACGACGAATCTGGAGAGCCCATCCAGATTTCACCACTCATTGCCAAGTACAACCCGAACGGGGATGTCGATGAATTTAACAGCGACTATACCAGTTTCGATGGCAGTGAAATCACCATCGACGGTGATGCAGTCGGCAGCTGGAGCTACATCATGGGTGAAGACGACCCGGGTGTCCGTTACTGGGCCGCCAAGGCAGGTAACGGGTTCAACCTGTTCTGGTACATCGACGACGCCAATGCCGATACCTGCTCAGGTAACACCTATACCCTGGCCTGCCTGAACCTGGCCGAGGTAGTGACCGAAGGCACCTGGTTTACCCCGGGTGAGAAGGAACTCTCACACATCGCTTTCTACGACAGTGAGCCTCCGACTTACGTTCCGGAGCCTGGCTCCATCGCCCTGCTCGGTCTGGGCATGCTCGGCCTGGGCCTGGCTCGCCGCCGTCGCGCCGCCATGGTTGCAGCCTGAGCACTGGCAACACACCGCCCCGGTACACGCCGGGGCGGTATCTAACTAGCCCAGCTATACTCCCCGCCAAGATTCTCTGTTGAAAGCCCCAACCGCAGATGTCAAAGTTCGCCATAGCTTTTTGGCCAACCCGCCCAGACTGACACAACGGAGACAGCAATCATGCCCAGAGGCCTTCAACTGGTGTTTATCGCCATCGCACTGGTGGTTATTGGCGTGCTTCTGGTCTATATCTGGCGGCAATCACGCCTGCTGTCGGAGCAGCGGCTGCGAGAGAAGAAAACCCAGGAGTTCCAGGCCCGGCGCCGGGACGAGATGGTGGAAAGCATCCGGGTGATCGCCATGGCGGTGGAAGCCGACCAGGTTGAATACTCCGAGGCCTGCCTGCGATTGAAAGGGCTACTGGAACACGTGGCGCCGGAGTTGCTGGAGAAGCCGCCGTTCCGGGTATTCCAGCAGGTCCATGACAAAATCAGCCACATGCCCACGCACCGGGCCAGGAAGAAAACGGACTCCGAAACCCTTACCCAGCTTGACCAGGAGCGGTATGAGGTGGAGCAGGAATTCGCTGAAGAAATCCGGGAGGCAGCCACAACTCTTCGGCATTATCGATTTGATTGACGTCGCGACTTTCTTTTTGCCAAATGTTGGCTATATTTCAATCAGGAGCTGTCTAGTATCTTTACAACCAGCTCCTGAGTTGTTTTCTCCTGACGAGTTTTTGATGACACTGCGATACGCGGGTGGACCTAACCGGCCTCAGGGCCGGTTTTTTTATGTCCCCTGATTCATCATGCCCGCTATCGCCATCACACTGTCCTTGCTTTGAACCAGGTCTTCGAAACGCTCGTCAACTTTCCCCCGGTTCAGGCCCAGCTCTTCGAACACCGCGTCCGGAATGGGCTCACCCGCCCCCAGGGCAATGCCTTTCTCTGTCAGCAACTGGCGCCCGAGCCACAGGGTACGGGCATAGGCATAGTGCTCGCCGTCGAAGGCCGGATTTTTTTGATAGCGGATGGCGGTGTTGACCTCCTCCGGCATGCCCCAGTTCTCCATTAGCTGGGCCGCGATCTGCTCCCGGGTGATGCCCAGAAGTTTGTGCTCAATCACGCTGGAATCGATGTTTGGGTTCACTTCCAACGACCGGCACACCAACCGGAAATGAGGAGGGAAAACCTGGGCCAACACCAGGTGCCCGAAGTTGTGCAGCAGCCCGGCGAGATAGGCCAGACCAAATACCGGGCGACGGGGCCCTTTCATCATGCCGGCCAGGATACCGGCGGATTGGGCCTGCCAGATAGCCTGCTGCCAGTAGTCCACATAACCATCCGGGTGGTCCGAAGGCTGGCGTAACGCGCGACCCAGTGCGAGCCCCATGGCGAGGTTCATGACCAGGTCAAAACCCAGCACCCGTGACACCGCATCGTAAACCGACCGGACCTGCCCGGCGGCGGCGTAGAACGAGGATGAAGCCCAACTGACCACCTGGGCGGCCAGACTGGGGTCGCTTTCAACAATGTCCACCAGATCGCCCATCACCGCGTTGGGGTTCACACGCAAATGAATGATGCGCTGCGCCGTTTCCGGCAGGGGTGGCAATTCCAGGGTATCTTCCAGGCGCTGCTGGATACGCAGGCCAGTGAAACGATTAATCGCGGAATGCAGCTGTTCCCGGTCGGCCTGGGGATTGCTCAGGTTTACCGAGATGGAGCCTGTATCCACCGCAAAGCTTTTCCGGATCGCTTTGCCTGTCAGCTCGGCAAAGTCCGCCGTTGGCATCACGGCCGCCAACTGCTGGTCCGCCAGCTCCAGGGCCACGTAATCCAGCTCATCCAACCGGGTGTCGATCACCGAAGGCCATCCTGTCAGGGACGGCATGGCCGGCAAATCGGTCAGCCCCACCCGCTGGCGTGTGCGTACCTGGTCGCCGATGGGCATCATGCGTAAATTTCGCCCCAGCTGTTTATTCAGGGCTTCCAGATCCAGCAGGTCATCTCGCCGGCAAATGGCTTGTAGCTTGCCTTCACCATCGCTTAACAGCACCATCCGCAATGCATGCTTTGGGTCAATCTGGCTAATGCTCCGCAGGGATACGGCCTTAGCCTTGTCTGCCAGGGATTCCTGTATGACAACCGGCAGCTGCATAGGATTACCTCAAGGTTTTGCGCTTACGCGACAGAATTATACGTCTCCATACCGAATATTCTCTCCCAGCCAACGGCGAATCAATGCTTCCACCGTTCGCGACTGAGCCATCAAGCCTGGCGCCATTTCCCTGACCGGCTCAATCCAGCCTTTGTCTCTCTCAAAATCCGCCAGCCGGAACTGCATCATTCCGGTTTGCCGGGTTCCCAATACCTCCCCCGGGCCACGAATCTCCAGATCCTTCTCCGCGATGAAAAAGCCATCCTGGCTGTCCCGCAAGGCCTGCAGTCTGGCCTTGCCATTACTTGATAGTGGCGGATGGTACAGCAGTACGCAATAACTGGCTTGTTCTCCCCGGCCAACCCGACCACGTAGCTGGTGCAACTGGGCCAGACCCAGGCGCTCCGGGTTTTCGATAATAATCAATGAGGCATTGGGCACATCCACACCCACCTCGATCACCGTCGTGGCAATCAGCAGGTCCAGCTCGCCGTTCTTGAAGGACTCCATCACCTCGGCCTTCTCAGCGGCTTTCAGCCTGCCATGCACGAGGCCGACTTTCAGATCCGGCAACCGGTCGGCCAGTTCCGCCGCCGTCACCTCCGCAGCCTGGCATTGCAGTGCCTCGGATTCTTCGATCAGGGTACAGACCCAATAGGCCTGGCGCCCCTCCCGGCAAGCCTGACGCACGCGATCAACGATTTTATCCCGGCGGCTGTCAGACACCACCACAGTTTCGATCGGTTTTCGTCCGGGAGGCAACTCATCAATCACTGAGGTGTCCAGATCGGCGTAGGCGCTCATGGCCAGGGTCCGGGGGATCGGCGTCGCAGTCATGATCAGCTGGTGGGGCGCCAGTGAGCCACCCACGCCTTTCTCCCGCAACGCCAGGCGCTGGTGAACCCCAAAGCGGTGTTGTTCATCAACAATCACCAAAGCCAGGCGCTGGAATTCGACATCATCCTGGAACAGGGCGTGGGTGCCAATCACTACCTGGGCCTCACCACTGGCCACTTCAGCAAGGGCCTCTTTGCGAGCCTTTCCCTTCACTTTACCCGATACCCACGCCAGCCGGATGCCCAGCGGCTCCAGCCAACCCCGGAAGTTCTGGTAATGCTGTTCGGCCAGGATTTCGGTGGGCGCCATCAATGCCACCTGGGCTCCCGCGCCAATGGCCTGCAAAGCCGCCAACGCGGCCACCACGGTTTTACCAGACCCCACGTCGCCCTGCACCAGACGCAGCATGGGCAAAGGCTGGCTAAGATCCTGGCGGATATCGCTCATCACATGGCGCTGGGCGCCGGTCAGCTGGAATGGCAGCTGATCCAGGAAACGATCGGCGAGATCTCCGGTCGGCAGTAGTGGAAGGGCTTCCCGGGCCTGTATCTGTTCTCGCACCTGCAGCAGGCTGAGTTGATGGGCCAGCAGTTCTTCCATCACCAGCCGTTGCTGCGCCGGATGACGTCCTTCCATCAACAGATGGACTGGAGCTCCCGCCTGGGGTGAATGCACCAGGCGAACCGCCTCGGTAATCGACGGCAACTGATAATCCGCCAGTAGCTCGGGCGGCAGCCAATCCTTGATGGGAAAGCGGTTCAGATAGCTCAGGGCCTGCTGGCAAAGGCTGCGAACCCGGGGTTGCTGGATGCCTTCGGTCAGGGGATAGACCGGTGTGAGCGTGGCCTGGTTGGCCGGAGGCATGGGCGGCGGGTTTACCTGATATTCCGGGTGATAGAACTCAAACCCCGCCCGGCCCGGACGAACCTCGCCGAAGCAGCGTACCCGGGCGCCTTCGCTTAACTGATTTTTCTGGCTGGCGTTGAAGTGAAAGAACCGGAGCACCAGAAAACCGCTGTCGTCCCTGAGGGTAACCTGCAGACTTCGGCGCCGGCCCATCACCAGGTCGGTTTTCATTACCTCGCCTTCGACCACCGCCACGTCGCCGATTCGCAGGCTGCCAATGGGCACCACGCGGGTGCGGTCCTCGTAACGGTACGGCAGGTGGAACAGCAGGTCCTGCACCGAGCGAATGCCCAGCTTTTCCAGCTTGCCGGCCAGGGCGCTACCTACGCCCTTGAGCTGGGTTACACAGATGTCCTCCAGCGACGTCATGGGGCGTTCAGGCGCTTTCGGCCGCCGCTGGGGTATCGTCCCTGGCTTTCTCGATCACCCGGCACTGACTGGCCGCCAGCGACAGCACATCGATGGCCTTGGGCCGCGGGAAGGTCACGCGCCAGGCCAGGGCCACGGTTCGGAAGGGAACCGGCGCAGCAAACGGCCTGACCGCCAGGATGTCTTCCTGGTATTTCATGGCGGTGGCGGCGGACAACGGCAATACCGTAATACCCAATCCCGAGGCCACCATGTGCCGGATGGTTTCCAGGGAGCTACCTTCGGTTACCAGCTCCGGTCGGCCAGCATCGGCCCGCTTGGTAATGGCCTCGACCAATGGCGGACAGCTTTCCAGCACCTGATCCCGGAAGCAGTGGCCCGGACCCAACAACAACAGCTGTTCCTTGGCCATTTCCTCGGGCGTCACCTGATCTTTTTTGGTCAGGGGATGGTCGGCCGGCAGCAGCACCACAAAAGGCTCGTCATAGAGCGGCAAGGTCACCACCTCCGGCTCATCAAAGGGCAGGGCCACAATAATGGCGTCCAGTTCCGAGTGACGAAGTTTCTGGCGCAGGTTGGCGGTGTAGTTCTCTTCGATATACAGCGGCATTTCCGGTGCCGCACGCCGCAATTCCGGCAACAGGTGCGGGAACAGGTAGGGGCCAATGGTGTAGATAGCACCGACCTTCAGCGGCGAATTCAGCTGGTTTTTGCCGTCCTGGGCCATATCCCGGATGACACCCACCTGATCCAGAACCCGTTGGGCCTGTTCAATAATGCGCTGGCCGGTTTCGGTGACGCGGATGCTGCTTTTGCTGCGCTCAAAGAGGGGAATGCCCAGCTCGTCTTCAAGCTTCTTAACCGCCACACTCAAGGTCGGCTGGCTGACATGACAGCGCTCTGCGGCGCGACCAAAATGCCTTTCCCGGGCAAGAGTAACAACGTATCGTAACTCGGTGAGAGTCATGGAAAGCTCCGGTCAACTGAAACGGACAATGTTTTCAAACACTTTATCAGCCAAAGCATAAGGATTGAAATTGTCTATGACAAGGACAGATCTGAACCAGCCCGCACAAATACTGGTGGCCGGCTGCGGCAAGCTGGGCGGGGCCATCGCCTCTGCCCTGACCGACAACGCCAAGGTCTACGGCTTGCGGCGAAACCCCGACAGGGTGCCAACTGGCGTGACCGGCATCGGAGCGGACCTGACCCAGCCCGAAACCCTTAAGGACAAGCTGCCGGAATCGCTGGATGTGGTGATCTACTGTCTCACGCCCTCCAGATATGACGAGCAGGGCTATCACCAGGCATACGTCACCGGTTTGCAGAATCTGCTGAAGGCGATTGGCAACAAACCACTGACGCGGCTGTTTTTTGTCAGCAGCACCAGTGTCTACGCCCAGGACGACGACAGCTGGGTGGACGAAACCAGCCCCGCGGAGCCGGACCGTTTCAGTGGCCAGCAGATCCTGCAGGGCGAGCAGACCGCCCTTAACAGCGGCCACCCGGCCACCGTCGTTCGTTTCAGCGGCATCTATGGCCCCACCCGTCAGCGCTTTCTGGAAGAAGTGCTTGAAGGCCGGATGAACCCGCAGCCTCCAGCCCCCTACAGCAACCGGATTCACGAACACGACGCCGCTCACGCTGTCGCCTGGCTGGCCCAACAGGCCCTGGCCGGTCATGCTATTGAGAATCTCTACATAGCCAGTGATTGCGAGCCGGTGCGACTGGATGACGTGGTGGACTGGGTTCGGCAGCAGGTGCCGTGCAAGGCACCGGTGGAAGGCGCGCGAAAAGGAGGGAGAGCCGGCAGCAAGCGCTGCAACAATCAGCGCCTGCTTAATAGCGGCTTTGAATTCCGGTACCCCGACTACAAGGCAGGGTACCTGGAGATGATCAGCAAGCTTAGCTGAGCACCATCACCGCTTCCATTTCCACCGGCACGTCCTTGGGCAGTGCCGCCACACCCACGGCGGCACGAGCCGGGTACGGTTCCTGGAAGTAGGTGGCCATGATCTCGTTGACCGTGCCGAAGTTGGCCAGGTCGGTCATGTAGATGTTCAGCTTGACGATGTCCTTGAGTTCACCGCCGGCGGCCTCACACACCGCTTTCAGGTTTTCGAATACCTGGCGGGTCTTGGCGGCAAAATCACCGGGCACCACTTCCATGGTTTCCGGGTCCAGCGGAATCTGGCCAGACAGGTACACGGTGTCTCCGGCCTTGACCGCCTGGGAGTAGGTGCCAATCGCCTGCGGCGCGTTTTCGGTCTGGATAACAGATTTGTTGGTCATGACCTTCAATTTCCTCTCTATCAAAACGGCAATGCTCGCCCTTAGGTGGCGCTACTGTCAACTGCCGCGAATCAGTGGCGCACCCGACCAATATGGGTAACCGCACGAATGTTGCGAACCCGGCGCATCACCCGCGCCAGATGGCGACGGCCGTTTACATGCACCACCAGGTTCACGATACCGAACTTGGCGTTCTGCTCCTCGACGCCAATCCGTTCAATATTGCCATCGGCCATGGCCACGGCGTTGGCCACTTCGGCAATCACGCCGCGCTGGCGTTCCAGCTCTACGCGCAGCTCCACGGAGAACTCATCAGTGATGTCCTTGGCCCATTTCAGGTGGGTCAGCCGTGCCCGCCCTTCGGAGTCTTCGGGCAGCTTGGAGCAGGTATCTGAGTGAATCACCATACCATTGCCGGAATCCATCACACCCACAATCGGGTCGCCCGGAATCGGTTTGCAGCAGGAGGCAAATTTCACCAGCAGACCTTCGGTTCCCCGAATGGTGACCGCACCGGATTTGCCCTCGCCGGTGTTTTCCAGGTTGGCCGGCGACTGGTCCATGCCTTCGGTGCCAGACACCAGTTGCCGGGCCACCAGATAGGCCATGCGGTTGCCCAGGCCAATGTCGCTGACCAGGTCATCGAAATTGTTCACCTGGTTGTGGTTAACCACCACCTGTTTCTGGGCATCACTGATATCACTCAGCCTGGCCCCAAAGCCTTTCAGGGAACGTTTGAGCAGCGTCCGCCCCAGTTCCAGGGATTCGGCCCGCTGACGGGTTTTCAGGGCATGGCGAATACTGCTGCGTGCCTTGCCGGTGACCACAAAACTCAACCAGGCAGGGTTGGGCCGGGCGCCTGGCGCGGTAATGACCTCCACCGTCTGGCCACTCTGTAACGGCTGACTGAGGGAGGCCAGGTTCCGGTTGATCCGACAGGCGACCGCCGCGTTGCCAATATCCGTGTGAATGGCGTAGGCAAAGTCCACCGGCGTGGCACCACTGGGCAATTCCATGATCCGGCCCTTGGGTGTGAACACGTAGATTTCGTCCGGGAACAGATCCACTTTCACATGCTCGATGAACTCCATGGAGTCATCAGCCCGTTCCTGAATTTCCATCAAGCCCTTCACCCAGCGGTCCACTCGTTTCTGGTTAACCGTGGTGACCCCGGAATCCTCATTCTTGTACATCCAGTGAGCCGCAATACCATTATTGGCGATGTGCTCCATCTCCTCGGTACGGATCTGGATTTCAATATTCACGTGCATGCCAAACAGCGTGGTGTGCAACGACTGGTAGCCGTTGGCCTTGGGCATGGCAATGTAATCTTTGAAGCGCCCCGGCAGAGGTTTGTAGAGACTGTGGACGGCGCCGAGAATGCGATAACAGTCGTCTTCGGTCTCGGTAATGATGCGGAAGGCGTAAACATCCATGATCTCATGGAAGGATTTGTGCTTGAACTTCATCTTGTTGTAGATGGAATTCAGGTGCTTCTCCCGCCCCATGATCTTGCCGGGCAGCCCCCGCTCCTCGAGCTTTTCCTCCAGCTTGCCACGGATGTCATCGATGATTTCCCGGTGACTGCCCCGCAACTTATCCACGGCCTTGGCTATGTACTTCGAGCGCATCGGATAGAGCGCGGAAAAGCCCAGGTCCTCAAGCTCGGTACAGACCGCATGCATACCCAACCGGTTGGCGATGGGGGCGTAGATATCGAGGGTTTCGGTGGCAATGCGCAAGCGCTTTTCGTAGGGCATAGGGCCCAGAGTGCGCATGTTGTGTAGTCGGTCCGCCAGCTTGACCAGAATCACGCGGATATCCCGGGCCATGGCCAGGGTCATTTTCTGGAAGTTCTCGGCCTGGGCTTCGGCGCGGGTGCGGAATTCAATCTGGGTAAGCTTGGAGACACCGTCCACCAGTTCGGCCACGTCGTCACCAAACTGCTCGGCCAGGGCATCCTTGGGGATGCCGGTGTCTTCAATCACGTCGTGGAGCATCGCGGCCATCAGGCTCTGATGGTCCAGCTTCAGGTTGGCGAGGATTCCGGCAACGGCCAGCGGGTGGGTAATATAGCGGTCCCCACTCTTGCGCATTTGGCCTTCGTGGGCTTGCTCGGCGTAATAGTACGCCCTCCGTACCTGATTGATACGGTTGTTATCCAGATAAGAACCCAACACTGAGGTCAGGTCTTCTACCGTCGCCTCTCTCGACACCGCGCCTCCACCAAATCTCTGAACGCTGGAACGAAAAAAGCCCGAATGCATGCATCCGGGCTTTCCGTGTCCTTCCAGCAGGTTGCTATAGAGTACACTATAAACTGCGGAGGCAGATTTCAATGCCTTCGACGTGCCTGCACCCGCTTTAGGCCAGGCCAGCAGGCAAAGACTCAGTCTTCTTCCTGCTCCTTGAGCAGATCACGGGTGACCTTGCCTTCTGCAATTTCACGCAACGCGATAACCGTTGGCTTATCATTCTCTTCCGGCACCATAGGGTCAGCACCCTTGGTGGCGATCTGGCGCGCGCGCTTGGTTGCCAGCATGACCAGCTGGAAGCGGTTATCTACGTTTTCCAGACAATCTTCAACGGTAACTCGTGCCATTATGTTCCCCGAAAATAACAAATACTGGTGAAAGACCGCGTAGTGTACTGCCCACGGCTCATTTTGTATACAGAAAAAAACGCCATCACCGACGACCGGAAAGCTCCGCCAGCAGGCCCTCGTGGCGCACCCGCTGGTTGGCCATACTCAGGCGCTGGGTGCGAACAATACAGAGCAACTCTGACAGGGCCTGCTCGAAATCGTCATTGACCACAAGATAGTCAAATTCGATGGCATGACGGCATTCCTCTTCCGCTTCGGCCAGACGGCGCTCAATAACCTCTGGCGCGTCGGTGCCCCGGCCCACCAGGCGCTCACGCAGGATCTGCTCCGACGGTGGCACAATGAAAATGCCCACACACTCGGGAATCAACCGCCGCACCTGCTCGGCACCCTGCCAATCGATCTCCAGGATCACATCCTGGCCCTTGGCCAGGGTTTCCCGCACCCACACCTGGGAGGTGCCGTAGTAGTTGCCGAAAACATCCGCGTGTTCGAGGAAGTCCCCCCGGGCAATCATCGCCTCGAATTCACCCCGGTCGACAAAGTGGTAATTCACACCGTCCTGTTCACCCTCGCGCATGGGCCGGGTGGTATGGGAGATGGAAACCCCCAAGCGGGCATCCTGGCGCAGCATTTCGGCGACCAGACTGGTCTTGCCCGCCCCGGATGGTGCAGAAATTACATACAGGGTGCCCTGCTCACCGGCATGATTCATGGCTTACTCTTCCCGATCACCTAAATAGAAACGTGTTACGGGGCCAACACCCCTCAGAAAACGCGCGATTATACGGGGTTTGACCGGCATCCGCACCTCGGGGCGCAGGCTACCGCTCCCCTCCGATAAAACCACGAGTTCGGGAGGATCACTCCAGGTTTTGCACCTGCTCGACGAATAAAAATTAAAAAGCATTTATAAACATTTACTTGGTGTATTTTTCACAGCCATCGCCGCTCAATACTACCCATTTTACTACCCATGGATAGAAACTCTATCTCTGAGCAGTCCGCGTAGTTACTACCCATGATTATAAACTGGGATAATAGGGAAACAGGGAATCTCGCCCGGAGATTTGTTAAAATGATGTGGGTCAGCCTAATTGCTGTGATTCGTGCGTAAGGTATAGCTTAAGATGTGGGTCTACAAAGATCGCGCTCAGCCTGAATTCAATGGTCAAGAATGAGTGAGCCAACTGGCGTGGAGCAATCCAAGACGTGAAAAAATTCATGAAAGCAGGTATTCGAGGCGTCGCCGCTGCGATTGTCATTGCGCTGGGCGTTTGGGCTTGGTGGCATTTTCAACCGCAGGACTTGCCCGACGGATTCGCCGCCGGAAACGGCCGGATCGAGGCGGTCGAGATCGATATCGCGGCCAGGACCGCAGGCCGTATTCGGGAGATCCTGGTCAACGAGGGCGACTTCGTCCGCGCCGGCCAGGTCTTGGCGAAAATGGACACGGCCGTCCTGGAGGCGCAGCTCCGGGAGGCCGAGGCGCAGTTGCAACGGGCGCTCATCGGCATCGAGACCGCGCAAAGCCTGGTGACCCAGCGCGAGGCCGAGAAGCAGGCCGCCGAGGCGTTTATAGCCCAGAGGAAGGCCGAGCTCGACGCCGCGCAAAAACGGCTTGCCCGCACCCGGGAGCTCGCCTCAAAAAATGCCGCCTCCGAGGCGCAGCTCGATGACGACCGTGCCGCGGCCGCGGCGGCGAAGGCTGCGGTCGGTGCCGCGGAGGCGCAGGCGGCGGCCGCGCAAGCCGCCATAGGGCGGGCCAGGTCGGATGTCATTGCTGCGGAGGCCTCGGTAGAGGCGGCGCGGGCCACCCTCCAGCGCATTCAGGCGGATATCGACGACAGCGTACTGAAATCGCCGCGTGACGGGCGTGTCCAGTACCGCGTCGCCCAGCCTGGCGAAGTCCTCTCCCCGGGCGGCGTGGTACTGAACATGGTCGATCTCACCGATGTGTACATGACATTCTTCCTGCCGACGGAACAGGCCGGGCGGATCGCACTCGGGGCCGAGGCGCGGCTCGTGCTCGACGCCGCCCCGCAATACGTGATCCCGACCGAAATCTCCTTCGTCGCGGACGTCGCGCAGTTCACACCCAAGACGGTGGAGACGCAAGAAGAGCGCCAGAAGCTGATGTTCCGCATCAAGGCGCGGATCGCCCCGGACCTGCTCAGGGAGCACCTCCTCCAGGTCAAGACCGGCCTGCCGGGCATGGCCTATGTGCAGCTCGACCCGCGGGTGGATTGGCCGCCTGAACTGCAGACGAGACTGCCGCAGTGAGCCGTGATGTGCATGCACAGATCGAGGATGGCGGGGGCGCGCCGGTTGCCCGCCTGCGGGATGTGTCCCTGCGCTACGGCAAGGTGCGTGCGCTCGACGAGGTTACCATCGATATCCCGGCGGGCTGCATGGCCGGGCTGATCGGCCCGGACGGGGTCGGCAAGTCGAGCCTGCTGGCGCTGGTCGCCGGCGCCCGCGCGGTCCAGACGGGACAGGTCGCGGTGCTCGGCGGCGACATGGCTGATGCGCACCATCGCCGCGGAGTCGGCCCGCGCATCGCCTACATGCCGCAGGGCCTGGGGCGGAACCTCTATCCGACACTCACGGTGTCCGAGAACCTCGACTTCTTCGGGCGCCTGTTTGGGCATGACGGCGGCGAACGGGCGCGCCGCATTGATGCGCTGACCGGGGCCACAGGGCTCAGGCCGTTTCTCGATCGGGCGGCGGGCAAGCTATCCGGCGGGATGAAGCAGAAGCTCGGCCTCTGCTGCGCGCTGATCCACGACCCGGACCTGCTCATCCTCGACGAGCCGACCACCGGTGTCGACCCCCTCTCACGACGCCAGTTCTGGGAGTTGATCGCCGGCATCCGTCGTTCCCGGCCCGGCATGAGTGTGCTGGTGGCCACCGCCTATATGGAGGAGGCGGCACGTTTCGACTGGCTCGCGGCGATGGACGATGGGCGGGTGCTGGCCAGCGACACGCCCGAAGGCCTGCTGCACAGCACGGGAGCGGAGTCGCTGGAGGCAGCCTTCATCCGGCTGCTGCCGGAAGACAAGCGCCGGGATTATCGGGCCGTTGAGATTCCGCCGCGGCCGGAAGACGATGGCGATACCGCGATCGAGGTCCGGGATCTGACCATGCGCTTCGGCGAGTTCACTGCGGTCGATCATGTGAACCTGCGTGTCCCACGGGGTGAGATCTTCGGTTTTCTCGGCTCCAACGGCTGCGGCAAGACCACGACCATGAAGATGCTGACCGGCCTTCTGCCGCCGAGTGAAGGCCGGGCCTGGCTGTTCGGACACGAGGTGGACCCGCACGACCTCGCGACCCGTCGCCGCGTCGGCTACATGTCGCAGTCCTTCTCGCTGTATACCGAGCTGACGGTGCGTCAGAACCTGGAGCTGCACGCCCGGCTGTTCCACGTGCCCGCCGCCGAGATTCCAGGGCGGGCGGACGAGATGGTCGAGCGATTCGATCTGGCCACGGTGATCGACACCCTGCCGGACAAGCTGCCACTGGGCATTCGCCAGCGCCTGTCGCTGGCGGTGGCCATGATCCACAAGCCCGAGATGCTGATCCTCGACGAGCCTACCTCAGGTGTCGACCCGGTGGCGCGCGACGCTTTCTGGCGCAGGCTGGTCGAGCTGTCGCGCCGTGACGGGGTGACCATCTTCATCTCCACCCACTTCATGAACGAGGCTGAGCGCTGCGACCGCATCTCGCTGATGCATGCGGGCCGGGTGCTGGTTACCGATACGCCGGCGAATATCGTACAGCAGCGGGGCGCAGAGACCCTGGAAGAGGCATTCGTCGCGCATCTGGAGGAGGCGTCGGGGGAGGGCGAAGCGGGAGAGGAGCAAACAGCGTCGCTCGATACGGTTAACGCGTCGGGAGGTCATCGCGAACCTCAGGGCTGGCGGCGCATGTTCGATCCCCGGCGCATGATCAGCCACGCCCGGCGTGAAGGGTTGGAGCTGCGCCGCGATCCCATCCGGCTAACGCTGGCGCTGCTCGGCAGCGTCATCCTCATGTTCGTGATGGGCTATGGGATCAGCCTCGATGTTGAGGATCTCACCTTTGCGGTGCTGGATCGCGACCAGACCACCGTCAGCCGCGACTATACGCTCAACCTCAGCGGCTCCCGGTACTTCGTCGAGCGGCCGCCGATCACCGATTATGCCGATCTTGACCGGCGAATGCGCGAAGGCGACATCAGTCTGGCGATCGAGATCCCGCCGGGCTTCGCGCGCGACATCGCCCGGGGCCGGCGGGTCGAGATCGGCGCCTGGATCGACGGCGCCATGCCGACACGGGGCGAGACCGTCCGCGGCTATGTGCAGGGAATTCACGCCCACTGGCTGGCGACCAGGGCGCGCGAGGCCGGCTACGGCGAGGCTGTGGCGGGGCTCGTCAATATCGAGACCCGGTTCCGCTATAACCCGGACGTCAAGAGCCTGGTGGCGATGGTACCGGCGGTGATCCCGCTGCTGCTCATGCTGATCCCGGCCATGCTTGCGGCGCTCAGCGTGGTGCGCGAGAAGGAACTCGGCTCGATCACCAACTTCTACGTCACGCCGACCACGCGGCTCGAATTTCTGATCGGCAAGCAGTTCCCTTACGTGGTCCTGTCCTTCCTGAGCTTTCTGCTGCTCACGCTGCTGGCGGTGACCGTCTTCGGCGTGCCGCTGAAGGGCAGCTTCCTGACGCTGGCGGCGGGTGCGCTGCTCTATGTTGGTGCCGCCACGGCCGTGGGGCTGCTGATCTCCACCTTCATGCGCAGCCAGATTGCGGCGATCTTCGGCACGGCGGTGCTCACCATCCTGCCGGCGGCGAATTTCTCCGGCATGATCGACCCGGTCTCGTCCCTGGAAGGGGTGGGCCGGCTGATCGGCGAGATCTACCCGACCACGCATTTCCTGACGATCGCGCGCGGCACCTTCTCGAAGGCCCTCAACTTCTCTGACCTTCATGCCGCCTTTCTCCCGCTGGCGCTGGCCTTACCGGTCCTGATCGGGCTGTCCGCCGCGCTGCTCAAAAAACAGGAGCGATAGTCCATGCGCCTTGCCAATATTTGCCATCTCGGTGTCAAGGAGCTGCGCAGCCTGGTCCGCGACCCGATCATGCTGGTGCTGATCGTCTACGCCTTCACCGTTTCCGTCTACACGGCGGCCACGGCTATGCCGGAGACCCTCAACAAGGCGCCGATCGCGGTGGTGAACGAGGATCGCTCGCCACTGTCCTGGCGTATCGTCAGCGCCTTTTATCCGCCGTACTTTGTTCTCCCCGAGGTGATCGACCAGGCCGAGATGGACGCCCGCATGGATGCCGGCCTCGACACCTTCGCCCTCGACATCCCGCCCAACTTCCAGCGTGACCTGCTGGCAGGGCAGCGGCCCACGGTCCAGCTCAACGTCGATGCCACTCGCATGAGCCAGGCGTTTACCGGCAGCGGCTATATCCAGGCCATTGTGAGCGATGAGGTACGCACCTTTGTGCAGCGTTATCGTGAAGTTCCGGAGTTGCCGGTCGATCTGGCACTGCGGGTGCGCTTCAATCCCCAGCTCAACAAGTCATGGTTCGGCGCGATCATGCAGGTCATCAATAACGTGACCATGCTCTCCATCGTCCTCACCGGCGCGGCACTGATACGCGAGCGCGAGCACGGCACCGTCGAGCATCTGCTGGTCATGCCGGTCACGCCTTTCGAGATCATGAGCAGCAAGGTATGGGCGATGGCGCTGGTCGTCCTTGCCGCCACCGCCTTCGCACTGACTGCGGTGGTGCAGGGTTGGTTGTCCGTGCCGATCGAAGGCTCGCTCGCGTTGTTCCTGGTCGGGACTGCGCTGCATCTGTTCGCGACCACCTCAATGGGCATCTTCCTCGGCACCGTCGCCCGGTCCATGCCGCAGTTCGCCTTGCTGCTGATGCTGGTGCTGCTGCCGCTGCAGATGCTCTCCGGGGGCTCGACGCCGCGCGAGAGCATGCCGGAGGCCGTCCAGTACATCATGCTCGCGGCGCCCAACACCCACTTTGTAATGCTGGCCCAGGCTATTCTCTACCGTGGCGCGGGCCTCGCCACCGTGTGGCCGCAATTTCTGGCCATCGCCGTTATCGGGAGTACCCTTTTTGGCTTGGCCCTGACCCGCTTCCGGCGAACACTCAGCACCATGGCCTGACGGACCTGACGCATGGCAACGTGGAGTTGCGCCGGGTACACGCCGGTTGAGGTGGTTTCGCCTTCAAAGGTAAACAGGGCCAGCCCGTAGGCTGCCCCTAAAACGGATGAATCAGTTTTGCGTGTAAGGCGCCATATACCTCAGGTGACGTTCATTCGGTGCCATTTCGATGGTCAGGTCTGTGTTGTCCGCCCTGAGTTGCCCTCACGACCACAACCTTCACCAGAGGGGATCTGCTGGAGCTGAAGGACCCGATCCAAAGCGCCCTGGAGGGGTATAACCAGTAGCGGGAGAAAAGGGCCGCTTGACCTATATAGATGCCTAATGTTTATACTGTAAAGGTGTTTCACCCGATTCTGACCAACCATGAGATACGCCCATGAAAATCGTTAAAGTTCAGGACATCATTGGTACCGAGCGCGAAGTCAGCGACAAGCAGTGGACCAGCCGCCGTCTGCTGCTCAAGGAGGACGGAATGGGATTTTCCTTCCACGAAACCATCATCAAGGCAGGCTCCGAGCACACTTTCTGGTACAAGCACCACCTGGAAGCCGTTTACTGCGTTGCCGGTAACGGGCGCCTCAAGGACCTCGCCACGGGTGAAGTTTACGAGATTACCGACGGTACCCTCTACGCCCTGGACAACCACGACAAGCACACCCTGTACGGTGGCACCGAAGACATGCGTCTGATCTGCGCCTTCAACCCGCCGGTGACCGGCCAGGAAGTCCATGACGAGGACGGGGCCTACCTGCCGGACAGCAGCGATAACTGATCCGTCCTGATAGGGCGGCGGCCATCATCGCGCCGACTCTGCCTAACAGCTCAAACCGGTGTGCATTTTCCCACCAGTCTTTTCCCTCTTCGTTCTGGTAGGGGTTGCCCGGCCGCTCGAATAATGGCGGGCAGTCAACCAGCCAGAGCATGACCGCTGTACCCGGAAGCCGTGTCTGCCACCGGCTTACTTTGTATTGCCCGACCCGGAACCGGGATTTTCTCCGGGACCCGGCTTCCCTGGCAGCCTTGATGGCAGCGGGATAACCCGGCAACAGAATGTCGGGTAGGGATGAGCTATTATTGGCCCATCCCCCCTCAGAACCGTACGTGCGAGTTTACCGGCATACGGCTCAAGCCTATTAAAGTCAGAGGTTCATCTGACCGGCGTACTTTCTTTAATGGAACGCATTCTAATGCCGCTCCACTTCAGAGTCACCTTTACACAGCCCCGGCTGTGAACCTGGACATGGCAAATGGGGTGCAGGAGTACCCGATTCTGTAAGGTATCTGGTCCAAGGTATCTGGTCCGCCGTCCACACGCCGAATGACGTGATGGTCGTGCCAACCTGTTTCCTCCGTCACCGGATGCCCGCACAGTGCACAGACCCAAAACATCATGTCTAGACACGTGCGTCACCGACTCTGCTGGAGCGCGTCCTGCGACGATGGCGGGTGACGCATGGCCTCGCTGGCCGGCAGCGCCGGAGGCGTGGACCTCCGGCGCATCATCAGCGCCGGAACAAGGGCGGCCAGGAAGATCGCGCCGACGATAAAGAAGCTGTCCCGGTACCCCAGCATGTTGCCCTGGCTGTAGATCACGCGGCCAAGATAGTTCATCGCCCCGGCCTGGCGTATCGCCTCCGGCACGCCAGCCTGTGCAAACAAGCCGGTTACTTCGTGCAGCATAGCGGTCGTTGCACTGTTGCCTGCATGCTGTGCCGCCGTGAAGCTGTCTACGTAGAGCTGAGATCGCCGCTCCAGAGCGATGGAGAGCAGGTTGACACCAAACGCCCCGCCGAGTTGGCGCACGAAGTTGATTGCGCCGGAGCCCTGACCGAGTAGCGTCATGGGTAGCGCCTTGAGGGCGCCGGCGTTCAGGCTCGGCATAATGAAACCAAGGCCGATACGCCCCAGCATGATCCACCAGGCGAACAGCCAGAACGAGGTATTGGTATCCACGCCGGTCATCAGAAACGATGACACCGCGAAAACCGCGAGCCCGACCATGACCGTGGCATAGGCCGGCGTCTTGTCGGTCAGCCGCCCGGCAATGGGGAAGACCAGGGCCAGAATCAGACCCGCTGGCATCAGCAGTAGGCCCGAGCGCGTCGGCGTGTAGCCCTGAATCGTCTGGACGAACAGCGGAATCAAGAAGGTCGAACCGAAGATGCCTGCTCCGAAAATGAAGGCCACGACGGAGGCGCCCGCATAGACCCGGTTCGTGAAGAGCTTGAGATTGAGCATGGGTGCGGACGTGCGCAGCTCCCAGACGATGAAGCCGATGCCCGCGACCAGGGCGATGGCGAAGTCGCGCAGGATGGGGTCGGAGATCCAGCCGTCACGCTGCCCGTTCGACAACCCGTTGAGCAGGGTCACGAGAAACACCGTCATCAGTCCAAAGCCGATCCAGTCGAATTTGCGCGGCGGACCGGAGGTTGCGCGCCCCGGCATCAAGATCGCGGCCATAAACAGGCCGATGAAGCAGAAGGGCACGGCCATGAAGAAGACATAGCGCCAGCTGAAGCTGTCGACCATGATGCCGCCAAGCGTCGGGCCAAGCGCCGGGGCCAGCACCACGCCGATGCCGTAAATTCCCATGGCCGACCCGCGTTTCTCCGGCGGAAAGACCTGGAAGATCGTCTGCATGGCGAGCGGCTGGAGGATGCCGGCCGCGCCGCCTTGTAAAACACGGGCTAGAATCAGCACCCCTTCGGTGGGGGCGAGCCCACCCATGATGGAGGCGGCGATAAAGATGGTTATCGCCAACATAAAGGTCGCGCGCTGGCCGAGGGTATCGACCATCCAGGCATTGAGCAGCATGGTCCCGGTCATCGCGGCGAGGAAGCCGGTGGAGAGAAGTTGCGCCTTGTCCTGGCCCATGCCGAAAGCGCCCATGATATCCGGCAGGGCTACATTGACGATGGTCGCGGTCAGGATAGTGGCGATCGTGCCCATCATGACCGTCGCTGTGACCAGCCAGCGATAGGACGGGCCGAAACGGGCGAATAGCCCCTCGATACTGTCCGGCCGGGGCGCGCTAGTCACTGACTTTCGCCTCCAGCTCCACCATCATACCCGGCTTGAGTTCGCCGCCGTCCTGCTGCACCGCGATGCGCACTGGCAGGCGCTGGGTGATCTTGGTGAAATTGCCGCTCGGGTTGGGGTTGGGCAGCAGGGCGAACTCGCTGGTGGCGGACTGCCCGACGCGCGTGACCCTGCCCTCAAAGCGCCGCCCCGGCAGGGCATCGACAGTGATCATCACGCTCTTTCCCGGCCGGAAGAAGCGGATGTCGGTCTCCTTGACGTTCGCTTCGACACGCACCCGCTCGGGATCATGCACCATCAGCAGGCGTTGGCCGGGGGTGACATATTCGCCCTTGTCCACAAATACCCGGTCCACCACGCCGTCGAATGGCATGACGATGGTGCGATCTTCCAGGTCGAGTTCGGCCTGGGCTTTTTGTGCACGTAGCCGCTGCTCCTCCGGGCCGAGTTCGGCGAGCTGGGTGCGCAGCACCGTGAGTTCCCCGCGCGCGGCTTCAGCCTCGGCCAGGGCGGCGCGGGCATTTTCCAGGTCCGCCTGGGCGCTCAATGTCTGCTGCTTTGCCGTCTCCAGCGCCGCCCGCGTCTGGTCCAGGCGCGCACGGTTGATGGCACCGCTCGGCGCCAGCTTCTCCGCCCGGTCATTCTCCTGTCTGGCAAGATCGAGTTGCGCTGCCGCTGCTGCCAACCTGGCCTCTGCCGCCCTCACCGCTGCCTGTTTGGCGGTAATGCGGCTCTGTGTCTGACGGTCGGTGAGTGCGATGCGCGCTTCGATCTCCTCGCGGCGGCGGGCAATCCCGGCGAGTTGCGCGTCAAGCGCCTCGACACGGAGACGGCTTTCCCGGTCGTCGATCTGGATCAAAACCCTGCCTCTCTGCGCGGCATCGCCATCGGTCACTTCAAGTACCGTCACCCAACCGGGAACCCGGCTGCTCATGGCAACAATGTCGGCGGCGACACGGGCATCCGTCACAACGACATGGGTGAGCTGCTGATACAGCCACCAGCCGCCACCTCCGAGAACGATCAGCGTCGCCAGGATCGCGCCATACCATCGCCATGGCCGAGGGCGGGCAGGAGGTAAAGCCACCGTTGACTCAGCCTCCCTCTTCTTGTCGGGGGCGGTGCGTAGATCGGTTTCCTGATCGTCGTCCTGGTGTTCCCGGTGGGTCATATGCTGGTTCACGCTCTAGCTCTCATCAGTTTTTGTCCACAGGCTGCATCGCCCTTGGGGTGCCGCCCAGCTTGTCGGCGATCTTCTCGAAGACCTTCAGACAGGTCGCCACCTCGGCATGGGACAGGTCGGATAAGATTTCCGCCCGCACCGCCGCTGTGGTAGCTTCGATCCGTTCCAGAACAGGGGCAGCCTCCGCACGCAGGTGAACCGATTTGGTGCGCCGGTCGGCGGCTTCCGTGCGGCGTTCGATCAGCCCCTCCGCTTCCAGCCGGTCCAGCGCGCGTACCAGGGTCGGCCCCCGCACTCCGACCGCCTCGGCCAATTCACGCTGGGTTGCCGCCTGGGGCAGGCGAGAGAGATGTAACAGGGTCAACCAGCGGGACTCGGTGAGGCCAAAGGTGGCCAGCCGCCGGTCGATTTCGGCGCGCCACAGTCGGGCAACCAGCCCGAGGCGAAGTCCGAACTGTTCCTGATCGTCGAGAGGTTTGGTCATCGCATTGCCTGCATCATTTTGTAGCTGTACTATAATCAATAGATAGCTAAGTATCAAATGGCGAGGGATGTAGCCCCGAAGGCAGCACTGTCTAGAGCAGAGGGCCGGGAAAGGCGTTCCATCCCGATCACAGAAAGGAGCATCACGATGTACAGGACGATCCTCCTAGCCTATGACGGCAGCCGGCAAGGCCGTGAGGCGCTGGATCAGGGGGCCGAGCTGGCTTCGCTTTGCCAGGCTCGTGTCTATCTCCTCGCCGTCGTCGCCCATGAACTGGGTGTCGCGCTCGCTGAAGCGGCGGCCCCCTCAGACCTGCCGGAGCGAGAATATCAGGAAGTGCGCCGCATGCTGACGGAGGGCGCGGAAGCGCTGCGGCGGGCGGGACTTTCCGTCGACACGCGCCTCGCCGCGGGCAACCCCGCCGAGGAGATCGGCCGAATGGCGCACGAGGTCGGCGCGGATCTGGTCGTGGTCGGTCACCGTGAACAGAGCGCGCTGGCCCGGTGGTGGCACGGCTCCGTCGGCGCTTCGCTGCTCGCCCACGCGCCATGCAGCCTGCTGGTGGCCGTCGCGGACCGGTAGTTGTCAAGGAATATGTCGCAGGGTCTTCATCAAGGTCTTCGCCGGCTAGGCCGAGGAGAAAGCCCTTGAAAGCGAGGCCGCCACGGGGGTTAGAATGACATCATGACTGGCGAAAATCGCTGGCTGATAACCGTACCCCGCCACAGGAACGTCTCTGGCCAGGTTGTCATTGTACGCAACACACAAAGGAAAAGGAGACACAGATGCAGACGCGCAAGCTCGGTTCGCAGGGGCTCGAGGTTTCTGCCCTCGGCCTAGGCTGCATGGGAATGTCGGAATTCTATAGCGGTCGCGACGAGGCCGAGGCGGTCGCGACCATCCACCGCGCGCTTGATCTTGGCGTCACATTCCTCGATACCGCCGACATGTATGGCCCATTCACCAACGAAGTTCTGGTCGGCAAGGCAATCGCCGACCGCCGCGACAAGGTCGTGCTGGCGACCAAGTTCGGGAACGTCCGCGGCAAGAACGGCGAATTTCTCGGCATTCGCGGCGACGCGGAATATGTGCGCCAGGCTTGCGATGCATCGCTGAAGCGGCTCGGGGTGGACCATATCGACCTCTATTACCAGCACCGGGTGGACCCGAACACGCCGATCGAGGAAACGGTGGGCGCCATGGCGCGTGACCGCTTCGGGCGGCTCGACATGCTTGTGAACAACGCCGGTCGCGGACGCATCGTCAATATCACGATGAATCACGCCACCATGCGGCGGCGCGACGGCGACAGGCATGATCCCGGACGGTCTCCCGCAAGAGGCGCGAACCGGCTTGCTCGATCCCGCGGTCATTGTCCCGCCGCTTCTCTGGCTTGCCTCGGACGCGTCGGACGGGGTGACGGGACGACGCCTCGACGCCTCCCGATGGAGGGAAGAGCTATCGGGAGCCGAGGCCGCCAGGGCGGCAATGGATGACGCCGGCTGGGCCATCGCCTGACGACGTGGCTCGGGGAAGCGGACGATGCGCGGACTCGATCTCTTGTTTTGTGGTCTCGAGGCGGATCTTGCTGAGGCGGAACTCGGGGTTAAGCGAGCTCCTGCCTTGCTGGATGTGGAGGCGCGCAAACTGGGAAGCCAGTCCACGCTGGTCGAGACAGCGACCGGCGTGGGCTATCGGCTACGACCGTCGGCGTGCCACTGACTTTTCAGAGGCCTGCCGATCAGACTTCCGGGCACTCCGCCCCGGTCTCGATCCAGGCCTGCTCGGGCGGAGCGAGTCGCCAGACTGCGTGGCCGGGTATGGAGCCTTCGCTACCCGTAAAGGTGACTGATGGACTGGAACGCCTCCGGCGAGCTGAGGGTTTCGTTACTGATGCCGTTCTCGTTCGCGGCGTTGGCCGCGCCCAGGGTCAAAAATGCCATGGCCGCAACAAGGCCGGCACCTGCCAGTGAATATACTGCGTGTTGCATGGTGTCAGCTCCTCAGACGTTGATGGGGACAAGAGGCAGACGATAAACGCTCCTGCCGGTCAGGCGTCGCCAGGCGTTTGCAATTGCCGGCCCGGAGGGCGGCGTGCCCGGCTCACCAACGCCGGTGGGCGCTTCCGTGGACTGGATGACCGACACCTCGACGTCCGGCATTTCGTTGATGCGCAGGGATCGGTAGCGGTCAAAGTTGGACTGTTCCACGTAGCCGCCTTCGCTCAGGGTGATGGCATCGTAAAGCACCGCGCCTATACCAAAGCCAATCCCCCTTCCATCTGCGCGGCGATCACATCCGGGTTGACCGCAACGCCACAGTCCACGGCGCACCACACCTTGTGAACCCTGGGTTCGCCGTTACCGTTATCGGAGACTTCTGCGATCTGGGCGACAAAGGAGCCGAAGCTCTTGTGCAGGGCAACGCCGCGCTGGCGCCCGGAAGAAACTGGTCCGGCGGAATCAGCCATTTTCGCGACTTTTTCAAGGACGCCGCGGTGACGCGGATGCTTGTCGCCAAGCAGCGCAAGGCGCCCCTCGACGGGGTCCTTGCCGGCTTTTTCCAGAAGCTCATCGAGAAAGGTTTCGTTGGCGTAAGCGTTGTGGGTGTGCTCTACCGAGCGCCACCAGAGCGCACTGACACCGTTTTCCATAAGGTGCTGGCCAACCCGCAGGTTGGCAATGCCAGCCGATGATATTGCCATCCTTGAACTGCATGACGGCATCCAGGGTTTCCATGGGAGCATGGGCAAGGAACGGAAAAAAATACTCTGCCTCAATCACCGTATCTGCTTTCGCCAGGGCTTTCTCTACATCGCCGTCGTTCCTGGCATTGAGACCGGGTTTTTGTGCGGCCTTACTGTAATCCTGCTCCATCTGCCGGGTGGAGCGGATTTCGGCCTTGCTGGCATTCCAGGTCACTTCCAGGGCCTTGCGGCCCTTAAGGGCCGCGTAGGTGTTGTTGGCGTAGATGGCGACACCCGCCGGCACAGTCTTGACGTCAATGACGCCTTTGATCTTGCGTGCCTTACTGTCATCCACCGAGGCAACGGTGGCACCGAACCGCGGCGGGTGCAGGATGGTGGCGATGACCATGTTCTCAGGATACAGATCCAGGGTGAAAATCTGCGTGCCGTTGGTCTTGTCCAGGGTGTCCAGCTTGCGGACCTTGGTGCCGATCAGGTTGAACTGGTCCGGGCTTTTCAGCTTGGGGTCGGCCGGAGCTTCCAGTTTGGCGGCTTCGCCGGCCAGGTCGCCGAAGCTGAGGCTTTTTCCGCTGGCGGCGTGGCTGACGGTGCCCTTGCTGACAGTAATTTCGTCAGCATTCACACGCCAGCGATTGGCGGCGGCCTGAACCAGCATGGCGCGCGCTGCGGCGCCGGCTTTGCGCATCTGTTCGTAGGAGTTGGCCATGGCGGTGGAGCCGCCGGTGCCCTGAAGGCCAAACAGGTGATTGACGTATTTCTCGGTATCCGCCGGAGCAAGCTCTGCCCGCATCTGCCCCCAGTCAGCGTCCAGCTCTTCAGCCACCAGAGTGGAAAGGCCGGTGGCCGGACCCTGGCCGAACTCAATGTGCTTGATCATGACTGTCACGGTATTGTCAGGTGCCACCCGGACAAATGCATTGAGGGCAAAAGCCGCCGCATCGCCTTCAGCCGATGCGGCAGCCCCGGCCGCTGATGTCCTGCAGATCCATCTCGGGCATGTCCAGTGTGGTTGGCAGCCCCTCCCCGGAAGCATCGGCAGCCTCCTTTGCAGGCGGTAATAAACAGAGTGCTTTCAAGCTGAACCGCCGTGTAGTGGTGGTAGCCGTAAAGCGAGAACCCCATAAGAACAAGAGGTGTGGCAACAGCCGCCAGATGGCCATACAGCGGATTTGACAATAACCGCCTGTATTGATATGAGTCAGTAACGCTCAGCGCAGTCCGTGCAAGGCTAAAGTTGCCATACATGGTATCGGTGGCCTTGCACTTTTAAGGAGAAAGCATCATGAAAGCACTGGTTTTTCACGGACCGGGAAAGCGCAGCTGGGAAGACAAGCCACAGCCTGCCATTGAGAAGCCCACAGACGCGGTAGTTCGCATCACTCATACCACCATCTGTGGTACCGACCTTCACATTCTGAAAGGTGATGTACCAGCCGTCACAGAAGGCCGTACTCTCGGCCACGAAGGTGTCGGAGTGGTCGAAGAAGTTGGTGACGGCGTGAGCAACATCAGGGTTGGCGACAAGGTGCTGATCTCCTGCGTCACCTCTTGCGGTCGTTGCGACTACTGCAAGCGCGGCATCTACGCCCATTGCCGGGACGGCGGCTGGATCCTTGGTCATTTAATCGATGGCACCCAGGCCGAGTATGTACGCATCCCCCATGCAGACAACAGTCTGTATACACTACCATCCGGAATGGATCCCGCTGCAGCGGTGATGCTCAGTGATATTCTGCCCACAGGGCATGAGATCGGCACCCTGAATGGTGAAGTAAAACTCGGAGACACGGTGGCCATCGTCGGCGCGGGCCCTATCGGGCTTGCCGCAGTGATGACCTCCCGCTTCTACTCCCCTGCACGGATCATCATGATCGATCCCGATGAGAACCGCCTGGCAATGGCCAGGATGCTGGGTGCCACAGACACCATCGCCAGAGACCCGATCGAAACCATCAAAGAACTGACCAATGGCGAGGGTGTAGACGTGGCCATGGAGGCGGTCGGCATCCCCGAGACCTTCGATATCTGCCAGAGCATTATCCGCGCCGGAGGCAACATCGCGAACATCGGTGTACACGGCAAGAGCGTTGAATTCCGGCTTCAGGACCTGTGGATCAAGAACATCACGGTGCGTACCGGCCTGGTGAGCACCAACACCATCCCTGTGCTGATGAAAGTGGTCGAGAGTGGTGATGTGAAGCCGAAGGAGCTGGTGACTCACCAACTCAGGCTTGACGAGATCGAAAAAGCCTACGACATCTTCGGCCAGGCGGCGAAGGAAAAGGCGATCAAGATGCTACTGACCGCCGAATGACGGCTTAAAGCATCGGGCAGAGCAGGAGGGGGAGCTGGCTCCCCCATCCTCTCACGCCTTGGTCCGCAGGCGGTTCACCAACAGATCATCCCTGAGGATCTCGTCCCGGCGCGAGCTCAGCTCCTCAACATCCCAGTTCGCGCTGAGATAGCGGCCTTTGGCCCAGTCCGCCTTGCCCGAGGCCAGCCAGACGATAAAGCCGGCTGCCAGGTCGGGGCTGTCGGTCAGATAGGCGTGCATTTGCTCGGGCATGTTCTGCCCCAGCGCGGTGGCCACACCGCCCGGATGGATGGCAAAACACTTGATGCCGTCTTCGCCATGGTCCACGTTGACGAACTCGCACAAGCGATTGATCGCGTGCTTGGAGGTCTGGTAATCGGATGCCGTCGGGGTCAGCATCTGCGCACCCACCGACGACAGCAGGATCAGATGACCGCCGCTTGATCCGTCGGTGGCCCGCCTTTTCGCCGACTCGATGAGATGCGGCATGCAGAAGCGGATCACGTGATAGGCCCCCTTCACGTTCACTTCCCAGTTGTGCCACCAGCTTTGTGGATCGGATTCGCCGATTTTGGCCCAGTGGTCGAGATAGCCGGCATTCGCATCGGCCACGTCGATGCCCCCGAATCTTGCCACGCAGTCGGCAACGGCGGCTTCGACCTGGGCTGCGCTGGTGACGTCGCAGGCCGACCATGCGCATTGCGTGTTCGGGTTGGCCTTTTGGATCAGCTCGCCTGCCTCTTTAAGCTGCTCTTCTGATCGTGCCGTGATGTAAACCGCCTTGGCACCTGCCTCGGCGAAGGCGACAGCGGTGGCGCGGCCGATTCCCCGTGATGCGCCGGTGATGAAGACGACCTTGCCCGTGGCGCTGTCTTTCAGCGCCGTGCGCGGGTCGATGGCGTCATAGCGGTCGTGATGTTCGGTCAGGGGAAGGAATTGGGTCTCAAGTGATGACATCAGTGTCTCCTGTTTAGGGCGCTGGACAGGGATTATGAGCCATTCATACGACCTCAATCCAGAACACTGGCGCTGCGCTGACTTTCCCGGGTAAGCAGGAGATACAGGCACGGCACGATCATGAGAGAGAGGAGCGTCGAGGCGACCAGGCCGAAAATGATGGCGTAGCACAGCGGCGCATACATGGGGCTGCCAATGGCGAGCGGCAACAGACCCGCCACGGTGGTGATCGATGTGGTGAGGATGGGGCGCAGACGCGTCGCCCCACACTGGGCTTCAACGACACCGGCGCGGGCGCTTGCCAACTCTGCCTGAGGGCGATCCTGCTGCTGATACGCAATCGTCTGCCCCTGGCGGATGGAATCCCCTTCCTTGAGCTCAGCGTCGACATAGGCAATGCGACCGGCACTTTCGAAACTCAGAAACTCCCGCTCTATCGCACGGGCGGTGCCCTCCGCGAAGAGCCAAGTCTGAAGCGAACCAGGTGCCACTTCCGCCGTGCGGACGCTAGTGTCCCGTCTGGTTAATTCGCTGATCTACTGCGTAGCTCTGGGATTTCTGGCCAAGGCGCCAGTGTGCAGGTGTGGTGGTTCCACATCAAGCGCTGGCAACACCGGCCAGGAATCCCAGAGCTACGCCCTTCGGGAGCCACTGAGAGCGTTGATAGCTGCGTTGCGCTAATTCGATATGGAACCACCATACCTTCATTAGCACGCCTTGCTCTCAACGCTCTCAGTGGCTCAGTAGGTCAGCGAATTAACCAGACGGGACACTAGTAACAGAGTGCCGGTGGTGTCGCCCTGCCAGATATAATACTGGACATCGAGGGTGCGCTCGGCAACCTGCGCCAGCAGTGCCCGGGCGGCAAAGGCATCGAGCGGATTCTGTAGCGGATAGATACCGCTCTTGCCGGGATGCTCTTCCACCCGCGGCGCAATCGCCCGGCCAAGCGGGGTGGCCCTGGCCTCCTCATCGCCCAGCGCGCTGGAAACGCTACGGCCGTCCAGAGCCGGCAGGGTGGTGCACCCCGTCAACAAGCCAAACAAGCAGCACAGCAGAGAGAACCGGATCCTCCCGCCGTGCCTTATGCGCCACTCTTTCATCGGGTTCTCGCAACCGAGCGAGATGTCTAAGGATACACTGATCAATTCCGCTTGAAACCATGCTTTGGTAAAAGCGAATCATAGCCGCATCGACCAGAAATGACCATGAAGCAGACGAGTTTCGCCCAGGTTGGGTTTGCCGCCAAGAAAAAGACAACCCGAGGCGAGCCATTTCTGACCGAGATGGAACAGGTGGTGCCCCCGATTCCCCTCAAGCGCATGCTGCGGATGCACTGGCCTGACGGGCACGACCGCCAATGTCGCGGATATCACCGAGTTCGAACACCTGTTGCACGGTGATGAAATTGAGGCTTACGCGGACGCAGGCTATACCGGCATGGCCAAGCGCCCCGAGTTTCAGGACTCAGAAGTCACCTGGTATGTAGCCGAAAAGCGCGGCAAGCTGTTGAAGATGCCAGAAGCCCCGCGCAAAACACTGGTCGCCCGCCGCGAGCAAGTCAAAGCCCAGATTCGTGCCAAGGTGGAACATCCGTTCCATGTCGTGAAGAATCTTTTCCGCCATCGCAAGGTGCGCCATCGAGCGCCACGGAGCAGCTGCAGGGCCCGATCCAAAGCGCCCCGGAGGGGTGGTATAACCAGTGGCGGGAGGAAAGGGCCGCTTGAACTATATAGATGCCTAATGTTTATACTGTAAAGGTGTTTCACCCGATTCTGACCAACCAACCATGAGATACGCCCATGAAAATCGTTAAAGTTCAGGACATCATTGGTACCGAGCGTGAAGTCAGCGACAAGCAGTGGACCAGCCGCCGCCTGCTGCTCAAGAAGGACGGAATGGGATTTTCCTTCCACGAAACCATCATCAAGGCAGGCTCCGAGCACACTTTCTGGTACAAGCACCACCTGGAAGCCGTTTACTGCGTTGCCGGTAACGGGCGCATCAAGGACCTCGCCACGGGTGAAGTTCACGAGATTACCGACGGTACCCTCTACGCCCTGGACAACCACGACAAGCACACCCTGTACGGTGGCACCGAGGACATGCGCCTGATCTGCGCCTTCAACCCGCCGGTGACCGGCCAGGAAGTTCATGACGAGGACGGCGCCTACCTGCCGGACAGCAGCGATAACTGATCCGCCCTGATAGACGGCGGCTGATCTGACCGCTGGCACACCGCCAGCGCGACTGCTGGCGGTAGCGCTGTTGCTTTGGCTGGTACGTCCATGCCGGAGAATCCCGATTATGCCTGGACACCTTTATTGATCACACCGTCCATAGCGATCTGCCAGATCAAATCACCAATGGCGTCGAGTGACTGTGCCCCGTTCGGGTCGAACCAGGTTGCAACCCAGTTGAGCGCCCCAAGGCCGATCAAGCGAAGCAAACGGCCGTCAACATTCTTCCGGACCACGCCCTGCGCAATCATTGTTTCGAGGATACCGGCCCACAGGGACTCGTACTGGTCACGCAGTTCGATGATTTCCTCGCGAGCCTCCGGGCCCAGCGCCCGCCATTCAAACAACAGCACGTAAACCGCATCCGAATCTAACAACAGGGCTCGCAGATGTGCGTTGATACAAAGACGCAAACGCTCAACCGGGTCGTCCGAGCTGGCGTAAGCCGACTCGACCTCTGCGGTCACCAGGTCGACTCCCCGACGCATCAGCTCGACAAGCAGCGCTTCCTTGCTGTTGTAACGATAATACAGACTTCCAGGCAGCATATTGCAGGCCTCGGCAATCTCTTTGAGCGACGTCCTTTCAAACCCTTTCTCCCGAAAAAGCCGGGCTGCATTAGACAAAACGTCGCCCTGGTCGCCCGGTTTGCCTGCGGAAGTAATCTGTCTGTTAACCATCGCTTAAGTATCTCCTCAGCAAGCCCATTTATTATTCATCAGAGCGGTCGCCACCAGACTTGCTGCACTGATCGTACGCCATGACCCAGGCGGCGTGCCATTGGTCCGCAAACATAGCCTTGACTTTTGGTTGGTTACCCAACCAAAATCCAGCAACAATACTATTCGGAAGACAATGACATGGCAATGATCGATGAAAATCAGTGGTTTCCCATCACCTCCGCCCCGGTACGAAAGGCATGCCAGGCTGGGCAGATCTGATGACCAAGCCGAACAGAGCTCAGCACAGTAACGCTGTGGCGACGGCGTGGCAGTTCACCGAGCAGGTTCCCCACGGCAGGGAGCTGGGTATGCAGGTTGTCTCGGTAGACCAGGGCCAGGTCTGTATGCGTCTGACGCCACAGTCATGGATGTTCTCCCAGGAGGATACGAAAGAAATCTGCACCAGCGTACTTTACTCGCTGGCAGACTCCGCCGGAGGCCTGGCGGTATTCGCGGGGGCCCTTGAGTTGATGCCCATTGCCACGCTGGATCTGCGCATGGATTATCTGCGCCCTGCCAGCGGCGACCAGGCCCTGTTAGCGGTGGCTACCTGTCGACATTTAACGGACGAGGTCGCGTTTATTCATTGTGACATCCTTAGCGAGGGCAATCGTGAGTTGCTGGCGACAGCAAACGCCACTTTCATGCGTAACACCCAGGGCCAGCAATTCCATGCCGGTGGACGGGGAAAGGAGAGCGCATGAGCACGACTGGCGATTCGGCACAACCCATCTCAGGCGCTGGGGAAAGTGGGAAAGAATGTCCTGACTGGCAGGCTCTGCTGGAGCGTATTCCCTACGCACGGCACCTCGGGCTTGAGGTTCAGCGCGGTGATGCAGGTGTATTGGTTCATTTGCCGTGTCGTGAAGCACTGATTGGCAACTTCATGCTACCTGCCCTCCATGGCGGTGTGCTTGGGGCCCTGATCGAACTCACCGCGCGGGTGGCTGCGCAAAGCCAGGATACGGAGACACGTTGCCCGCGCATTCTCGACAGCCACATCAATTACCTCCGCTCCGCTAAAGCCCGATCGACGTTCGCCAGGGCCGACATTGTCCGGCAAGGCAGGCGGACCAGCCTGGTCCAGGTGACCTGCTGGCAAGGCGATGAGAACAAACCGATCGCCACTGGTCAGGTTCAGTTATTGCTCCCGACAATGGCGGCCCAACAAGAAGACCGACATGGGCATTAAGCACAACACACCTGAACGCGACGAATTCCGGGCGACGGATGGCGCCGATATCGCACTGTGGCGCTGGCCGCAATCCAAAGCGCGCCCCACGCTGCACTGGGCACATGCCACGGGTTTCCATGGCCGCCTGTATCGCCCTCTCCTTGACGAGCTTGCCACGGACGTCAATGTCCTGGCCTGGGACATGCGGGGGCATGGGGCCAGCGCCGGTGCGGCGAACGTTTCGACATTCCGGGGCTGGGAAACCTACTATCGCGATATGACGGCTCTGCTGGATAGCCAGGACGAGCCGGTCTGGCTTGCCGGCCATTCCATCGGTGCCACCACCAGCATCATGGCCGCTGCCCGGCGGCCTGACAAAGTGCTGGGTCTGATTCTGGCGGAACCGGTGATCATGGATCCGGTGCAGGGCCTTAAGTTGTGGGGGGCCAAGCTGCTGCGTCAGTCACATCGGTTGTCACTGGCCGCCGGAGCGGCACGTCGGCGCAGGGTATTCGACTCGCACGCTGCTGCGCTGGACAACTATCGTGGCCGCGGTGGTTTCAAAACCTGGCCCGAAGCATGGCTGGAAGCCTACGTCCAGCACGCCTTCGTGCCGCAGGGTGACCAAGTTCAATTGGCGTGTAGCCCAGAGTGGGAAAGTACGACGTTTGCCCATACCGAACACAACCCGTGGCCGGGTATTCGTCAGTTGCGGTGCCCGGTTATCGCGTTGGCTGCGGAACACGGGTCAACCTTCTCGCCGGCGGCGCAAAAACGCCTGCAGACCCTGCTGCCTTCGGCTGACGTGAGGGTGGTTGCAGGTACAACCCATTTTCTGCCCATGGAGCAGAACAACACCGTTCGCGATGCCATCCTGCAGCTTGCTTTGTCTGGATGGCGCGGGAACTGATAACCACACCTGGATTTTGCCGATCGGGACACCTGCATGTGCTGTGCGCTTGACACCCTTTATCTTGCTGCTCACGCAATCGGGTTCAGCCGCCCCCTGCAACACAGCACTGGCCAGGCGCGACCTTGATCTGGTGGCGACCATGACAGGGCAGGATAAGGACCCGGAGACAGTCAGAATCGGTAACTCATAAAAACACCGGTGTAGGCTTGGGTAGCCTCCCCGATATCACTGACAATCGGGCTATCCTCTGCATCGCCGGTTAATTGTGACACCCCAGCGGTCGCGGTGACCGACCATTGCGCAGACAACGAATAGGTTAAACTGCCTGTCAGGCCATACCGGGCATAGCCATCAGGGCTATAGGAGGCCAAGCCGGAGCGGGCACTTTCCGTATCGGAAATACCAAACATATCGTCCGTCCAGTCATCACTGCTATAGGTCAGGTTTGGACCCAGGGAGGCAGACCATTGATCGCTGAGCTGGTTCCGCCATCGCGCCTTAAGCACCACCTGATAGCCATCGACATCGCCGGTGAAGGGAGACTGGACAGCTGCGCTGTACGACCATGCGTCGTGAGTGTAAGCAACGCGCAAGCCGGCGATCGCGCCGCCATCAATCTTGTCCAGGCGTTCGAGATCCTCATCATTATCGCGCCCCGGAGTGTATCCAATAAAGGGCGACAGCTTCCAGTTGCCGTGGCGAATCAGGTTCCAGCCAAGACCATCGCGAATGTTAAAGTAGAAACGGTCACCATAGCTCACATTGATCGTCGGCCAGACCCTGGTTTCATAATCGTCGCTGCCAAGGTAGTCCGGAGCATAGAGCACACCGGCTCCCAGGCTGGCATCCCACTGCGTGTTTGCCAGGCTCGGGGTTGAAACGACCAACAGAGTCGTGGAAGCGGCCAGTAGCCACCGACGTTCTGGTTTCGACAACATAAACGGATTCTCCAGTTGAATAGCTTCGCTGCGCCGCCGGGGCGCAGCACGCTGTGACGATTGGGTTGGTTTCGGAATCAGGACTCGGTAGAGTCTCGGTACCCGGCCATCATTTTCATCATCCAGCCTGGGTACTCCTCCGGTATACGGCTCACCTCGTCGAGCGCATTAAGTTCTTCGCCAGACAACCGGATCTGCGCTGCCTGGATATTGGCTTTCAGCTGCTCCGGCCGCTTGGCGCCAACGATAATGCTGCTCACGACGTTTTGGTGCAACAGCCACGCCAGGGCGATCTGTGCCACGGTAACCGGCTCGCCGTCCATCTGCTTTCCGTCGGCAATCTCCCGCATCACCTTGATGACTTTGCTGCCCCGCTCACGGTCGACGGGCGGAAAGTCAAACTTGGCACGCCGGTTTTCCTCGGACACGTCCGGCCCCTCATATTTACCGGACAGATAACCGCCTGCCAGGGGGCTCCACACCATCAGCCCGACGTTTTCAGATTCCAGCATCGGAATAATATCCCGCTCCAGGTCGCGACCCACGAGGGTATAGTGGGCCTGCAGGGATATGATCGGGCACAGGTTGCGGGCCTGGCTGATGCCGATGGCTTTCATCACCTGCCAGGCGGCCCAGTTGGACAGACCCACATAACGCACATGGCCTTGTTGCACCAGGGTGTTCAGTGCCTCCAGGGTTTCCTCGATCGGCGTAGCCGGGTCAAACCCGTGGATCTGGTACAGGTCGATATAATCCGTTTGCAGGCGCCCCAGGCTCGCCTTACATTCGCTCATGATGTGGCCGCGGGAAGCACCACGGGCATTGGGGCCCTCGCCCATCGGGCCGAGCACCTTGGTGGCCAGCACGACATCTTCCCGGCGAACGCCCAGGTTCTTCAGGGACTGGCCAACAATGCGCTCACTGGCGCCGAAACCATAGATGTTGGCGGTATCGATAAAGTTGATTCCCGCCTCCAGAGCGATCTTCACCAGTTCGTCGGCCTGTTCCTGCTGCAACTGGCCGATCAGCCCCCAGATGTCCTCATCGCCGCCGAAGGTCATGGTGCCCAGGCACAGCTCGGAGACGAACAGACCCGAGTTGCCCAGCGACTTGTAGCCTGGACGATTGTCATCATTGAACCGCGGTAAACTCTCAGTTGCCATGTTGCACCTCCTCATGTTTTTCGGTTGGTGTTCCAGAATTCACTGTAAAGACTGCCGGTTTCGGTTTGTTTGCATTCGCTTGTGTTACTCGGCGAAGATGGCCTTATAGAAACGCATAGCGCCCTCCCAGGAGCGGGCGGCAGCCTCTTCGTCATAACCCACCGGCATGCCGAACTCCTCGGCGATCTTGTCAGCACCCGGGTTGGTAAATGAGTGCAGCACTCCGGGGAAGCTCACCAGTGTCAGATCGACTTCGGCATCCTGCATCTCTTTGACCAGGCTCGCCACCTGATCCGAGGGGACCAGTTTGTCGGCACCGCCTGTGTAAACCTGGATCCTGGCTTTTACGGACCCGGGCTCAGCCTGGAGAGGGCTGCCGAGCGCACCGTGGAAGCTGACAACGCCGTCCAGATCAGCGCCCATGCGCGCCATGTTGAGAACAACGGCACCGCCAAAGCAGTAACCTTGTGCTGCAATTCGGGACGCGTCAACACTTTCGTGGTTCTTCAGGATGTCCATCGACTTCATGAAGCGCGCCTTGACCTGGTCCATGTCCTTGGTGGCTTCCTGCATGAATTGCTGGGCAGTATCAGGGTGGTCGGCTTGTTTGCCAGAGCCATACATATCCAGTGCAAACGCTGTATAGCCGGCGGAAGCAAGCCGTTCTGCCTGATTTCGCGCGAATTCATTGTGCCCCCACCATTCATGAACAACCAGAACCCCCGGGCGCTTCTGCCCGAATTCATCATCCCAGGCCATGTAGCCGGTGAAGGTCTCGTTGCCGACTTGATACTCAATGGTTCTGGTTTGCGTTTCTGCCAGTACCTGCGTACTTGCAACAGTGAGTGACAGCGTGGCTGCTGCCAGTGCTGTTTTCAGGGTGCTCATCATCTGTTTGCTCCTTTTCGCTCGTTATGAGTCAATTTGCGTAGCGATTATGTACGGGTAGACATCGACCAAAGCTCACAGGAAATGTCGCCGGGTGAGCGAACACGAATGTAATCGCTCGCTCAAAGCGCGATTCCTGTCCCGTCGTTACTGGCAGCGGGCGCGCAGCAGTCGCGTTGCGGCATCAAACACGGCGAGGTCTTCTTTGGTGCGCGCGGCGAGGTGAGCGCCTTCCAGCATTGCCAGGGTGGCCGGTGCTTCATCACTCGGATCACCGATGGCCGAGACGGTCCCATCCCTGTGTCCCAGTTCAAAGGTTGCCGTAATCCACTGCAGAACCATTGCACGAACGGCGCCGACTCTGGCGATGACGGTGTCGGACAGGCTTTCGCGGCAGGTCGAAAAGGCAACACACAGACACACGGTCTGGCCATCATGCAACGCTCCGCGGTACAGGGCAATGAGTGCCTTGAGGCGCGCGCCGGCGCTGGCATGGGCTGCGTCTATCTCGGTCAGACCCTGCTGCAGACTGGTCTGATAGCGCTCGATCAAGGCTTCGGAGAGCTTCGCCTTGGTGGGGAAATGGTAATGGATCGAGGCCTTTCGAATGCCGATGGCCTCAGCCAGATCCGCATAGCTGAACCCGTCAAAGCCCCGTGACCGGACGGTGTGCTCGGCAAGATCCATCAGGGCTGTTCTGGTATCACGGTTCATGGTTATTCACCTGTCTGCCTTTTCAATCCCGCTATTGCCGGGCCTTACACCCTCGGTGCCCCGGCAAATCGCAGGTGACCCGTTTTCATCCAGATCTTCGCGCCGCCGTCCCCGGCCGTCAGGGACAACCGGTGTCCTTCAGGGAGGCGCAGCCAGTCATGCCTGGCCAGCAACTCGCCATTGCCGGTCACCGAGCCTTCGATTACCAGCAGTTCGATTCCGCCGGGCGCCTGAGAGGTCAGTGTTGCCCCCGCATCGAGCTGGCTGTAGGTCACGATCTCACGATCGTCCTCATGCAGCTTTGCAGTGGCAACGCCGTCTACCGGGGCGCCCAGTCCGGCCTCCATATTCTTGCTGAACTGGGTGCGATCGGCCAGGTCGAACTGCCACAGTTTCACAAATATCGTGCAGCCTGTGTCAGAGCCCGGAATATGTGACGTGGTTGGAGGGTTGCGCACATAACTGCCGGCAGGAAAATCACCGTGCTCGTCCTGGAACACACCGTCGAGTACGATGAATTCTTCTCCCCCGGTATGGGTGTGCGCCGAGAAATGACTGCCCGGCGCATAACGCACGATGGTGGTGGCGCGGGCAACTTCGTCTCCGATCCGGTCCAGCATGCGCCGCTCCACCCCTTTCATGGGCGAGGGCTGCCATTCAACCTGGTCGGAATGCACAACCACCGGTTTAGAGAAATCTGCATTGATCTCCATGTTATTCCTCCCTTTTGAGACCTTCCTGTTTTCAGCGCTTGCATTAAATCCGAAAGGTTTCGTATTACCCGGCAATTGAAGGACGGGCTGCGACTTTTGCGCGCCAGGCCTGTAGATGGGTCAGGGACTCGGGAATGTCAACCTTCGCGAAATCCGCAAACCCCAGGCCGGCAAAGGCGGTGATGTCTGCGACCGAGAAGCTGTCACCTGCAAGAAACTCGTTGTCCGCCAGAACACTGTCAAGGTAGGCCATGGTTGCGCTGGCCACTTCTTTCTGTTTATTGCCCCACTCAGCGCATTGCCAGGTTTCCAGATCCGGACCGAGCCCCGGGGTCGCGTGGTGAAAATAGGCACCCACGGCGTTCATCAGACCGTTTTCTGCCCGCAGATTCATCATTGCGATACGGGCACGCTCCGCTGGGGTTGTACCCATAAGGGACGGACCATCAAAAACGCCGTCGATATATTCGGTGATGGCATTGCACTGAGCGATGCAGGTGCCGTCGTCAAGTTCCAGCATGGGCACTGTGGCATCGGGGTTTTTCGTCTTGAACGCATCGGAACGGTGCTCCCCACCCATGACATCGACCGGGACGAATTCTACCTTATTCGTTGCGCCTTTTTCTGCCAGGGCGATGCGAACGCGGAGCGGATTGGGAAAGCCTTCAGTGTCGTAAATTTTCATTGCTTACCTCTGTTGGTCATTAAGCATACGCCAATCAATCTACCTGTTAGTAGGTAGGTGCGCAAGAGGCAATTTGTTTATTCTGCTTTGCTTTGAGGCGCTGACAAGACATTCCAAACAGCAAGGACGGTCCAGGCCTCCTCGCAGTAACACCAGCCAGGGTTGCTCTGACATAGCCCGCGTTTCATTCAGCCCCGGATGAAATCCAAGGTTAAACCTTTGCTGTTATTATTTGTTATGTCCGTGGATTTGAGATTTCAGCTGCTTTAGAAGGTCTTTGGAGGTCTCATAATACAGGGTGTAGAACTGATCCAGATCAGCCAGCTTGGCAAGCGTTTGTTCATTGGTAATGGTTGCCTTGGCTTCGGCGATCACCTCCTTTCTGGCCTCGAGCCGTTTTATCTGCCCTTCCACCAAGGCAGCGTAGGGATGGGGACGAATCGCGAAGAAGTCCTGGCGCTCACCCGGCATTGTTCGACGTTCAGCAATGCCGAGTCTTTGGAGAAAGCACGTGTTCGTACTGACACTCGCCTTACTGACACGCAACGTATCCACAAGCTGCGATGAGCTGACCGGACCATCCGACACGATCAGTGTCGCCCAAATTTGGCCGGCAATCCGGGAAAAGCCTTCAGATTGGGCCTGAAGACCGAGGCGCTCAATAAAACGCCTGTCTGATTCAGTCAGAGTTTTCATAATCAGAAGATTGCAATGAATTCTGCCAACCCCCGCCCAGCGCGCGATACAAATTAACCGTCGACTGCAAGTGATCGCGCCGCGTTTCCACGAGATCAAGTTCGGTTGTAAACAGGCTTCGTTCAGCGTCCAGCACCTCCAGGTAACTGGACGCGCCACCCTCAAAGCGCAATCGCGCAAGTTTAGTGGTGCTCCGCAGTGCTGCTACCTGCCGGGCCTGCGCTTCCAGGCGATCTTCGGTACCACGCACCCCGGCCATCGCGTCGAGCACCTCCCGAAACGCCACCTGAATGGCCTGACGATACGCAATCAGGGCCTGGCGTTGACGCGCCTCCGCCTGATTGACTAGTGCCTCGGAACGCCCGAAGTCCAGCAACGGGCCGACTAACGAGCCGCCCAACTGCCAAGTGGATGCGGAGCCCTGGAACAAGTCGCCACCGGACGCACTTCGCAGGCCCAGCAGCCCCTCAAACGAAATCCTGGGCAGAAACGCCGCCCGGGCAACACCGATTTCGGCGTTGGCCGCGATCAATTCCTGTTCGGCTGCGGCAATGTCGGGTCGCCGAACCATCAGATCTGCTGGTCGGCCTGCAGGGATACTGGCCGGAACATCCATCTCACCAATGGTATTCGCTACGGAAATATCACTCCGTACAATCCGTTGTGGATCTCGCCCCAGAAGCACTGCCAAGGCGTTTCGCTGAAGGGAGCGCTGTTGGCGAAGCCTCGGAAGTTCGGATTCAGCGGCCGCAAGCTCGGATTCTGCCTGCCGCAGGGCCAATTCATTAATCTCGCCTCCTTCAAACCGGGCCCGTTGCAGGGCGACCGATTCGCGGCGGGACGACACGGTGCGTTCCGCGATGTCGATCTGACGATCAAGCGCACGCAAATTGAAGTAACCATTGGCCACCTCACCAATCACGGCCAGTCGCACGGCCTCGCGATTCGCTGCACTGGCCAGAAGCCGTGCCCGGGCTGCTTCGCTGGCATTGGCAAGCCGCCCCCAGAGATCCAGCTCGTACGATAGCACCCCACCCACCTGGATATCATTGAAGGGTTGACCACCACCAGCGCTGTTGACGGCCTCTTCACTCGGTCCCTGGCGCACCGCTGAGCCCTCCACCTCCAGAAGCGGGTATTGCTCTGCCTGCTGCCCGGTAAGGAGCGCCCGTGCTTCGGCAACCCGGCCAGCCGCGAGCTGCAGATCGCTGTTGGCATCAAGCGCCTCCTCAACAAGGGTGACAAGTGCCGGATCGCCGTAGCCACGCCACCAGTCCAGGGGGAGTTTCTCGTCCGCCGAAAGTCGTGCGGACGTCCAGGTTTCCGGCACCGACGGCTCGGGTTTCTCAACAGTCGGCGCGAGTGAGCAGCCACCAAGTGCCAACGCCATCACAGTGGTCAGCAATGCCTTAACGGTCATCAGCCACACCTCCATTTGCCCGTCCGGGAGCGGCCGCAGCCGAGTCATCCTGGTCTCTGGAGCCACTCAGAAAATCCGTGATACGGCGGACGACCACATAGAACAGTGGAATAAAGAACGTCGCCAGTATCGTTGCCGAAATCATGCCGCCGAGAACCGCCGTTCCTATCGCAATACGGGTGGTTGCACCGGCACCACTGGCGAAAGCAAGCGGCAACACACCCATGCCGAAAGCAACCGATGTCATCAGAATCGGCCTCAAGCGCACTCGTGCCGCTTCCTTGGTTGCCTCGATCAATTTCATTCCCTGATCCTCTAACGAGCGGGCGAACTCCACCAGAAGTATAGCGTTGCGCGCAGTCACACCAACGGTGGTCAGAATGCCAACCTGGAAGAAGACGTCGTTAGGAAGCCCGCGAACCATCGCTGCAAGTACCGCCCCGAGTACGCCCAAGGGCACCGCCAGCATCACGGAAATGGGTATGGTCCAACTTTCGTAGAGCGCGGCGAGCGCCAGAAACACCACCAGTGCCGACAGCGCGTAAAGCAGGGATGCCTGGGCACCGGCCTGGCGCTCCTGATAGGACAGGCCGCTCCAGGCGCCGGCCACACCGTCCGGGAGTTGAGCGATCAAACGTTCAACCTCGACCATGGCTTCACCGGTACTGTACCCCGGTGCCGGCTCACCCTGAATCTGACGGGACGGAACACCGTTGAAACGCTCAAGGCGCGGTGAGCCATACTCCCAGCGTCCGTTCGTCACTTCGCTCAACGGGGTCATCTCTCCGTTAGCGGCTCGCAGATACCACGCATCAAAATCCTCAGGCAGCATCCGGAAAGGGGCATCACCCTGAACATAGACTCGCTTGACCCGCCCCTCATGGAGAAAATCGTTAACGTATTGCGAGCCCCAGGTCACCGACAGAAGCTGACTGATCTCGGACGGCTCTATGCCAAGGGCCTGCGCCTTTTCGTAATCAATGTCCACTTTGTAGCGGGGGTTGTCCGCCAGACCGTTGGGACGCACACTCGTCAGCACGGGGCTTTCGGCCGCCAACTGCAGCAATTGACCTTGCGCTGCCATGAGCGCTTCATGCCCGATGGCACCCCGATCCTGTAAACGCAATTCAAAGCCCAGGGCCTGCCCCAATTCCGGTATCGGTGGCAAATTGAACGCAAAAGCCCGCCCATCACGCACCAGCCCGGCAAGCGCGCGGTTCGCCCGCTGAATGATGGCGCCGGCGCTTTGCGTCTCGGGATCGCGCTCATTCCATGGCTTGAGATTGACGAACGCCAGTCCCGCGTTCTGCGCCCGGCCAGCGAAGCTGAAACCAGCGATTGTGAAGAGGCCCTGCACCTCATCCTGGTCCATAAAGTAATCTTCGATAACCTGAATCGTATCAATTGTACGCTGCTGGGTCGCACCGGCGGGCAACTGATACTGCACCACGACGAACCCCTGGTCCTCCGCGGGCAGGAACCCACCGGGCAACCGCACAAAGAGAACAGCCACCAGGCCGACGATCCCCAGGAACACCAGTGTGTAGAGCCAGGCGTGGCGCGCCGTATGGCCAACCAGTCGGACATAGCCCCGGGTCAGGCGCCCCAGCCCCGCCTCAAACCAGCCGAACAGTTTTTGCAGCAAGGTTCTTTCGTGCGTGGGCTTGAGGATCCGCCCACACAGCATGGGGCTCAGAATCAGAGCCACCAGCACCGAAAGCACCATGGCACCAGCAATACTCAGGGAAAACTGCCGATAGATTGCCCCGGTGGAGCCCGGAAAGAACGCCATCGGGATAAACACCGCAGACAACACCACGCCGATGCCAATCAGCGCGCTGGCTATCTGCCCCATGGACTTGCGCGTCGCCTCCATCGGGCTCAGGCCGTCCTCATGCATCACACGCTCGACGTTTTCAACCACCACGATGGCGTCATCCACCAGAAGGCCGATCGCCAATACGAGACCGAAGAGAGTGAGCATGTTGATGGAAAAGCCGAAGGCCGCCATGATCGCAAAGGTGCCCAGCAGCACCACCGGGATTGCGATCGCTGGTATCAGGGTAGCCCGCCAACTCTGGA
>Ga0208561_100015_pt1 | contig 47980 bp, 41 predicted proteins | sample Shrwel1BS1Day9_FD_187536 | JGI IMG/M metagenome (GOLD analysis project Ga0208561, IMG submission 187536) | Subsurface microbial communities from deep shales in Ohio, USA - Utica-3 well 1 S-1-Day9 (SPAdes) (version 2) ... | reverse complement strand
GTGCTAGCGCCCGTCAGCGGAGCCCAAGACCCATCCAACCCGATCGTGGAGCTTATTCCGATACAGCGCCGGGGAAGTCACGCCAGTCCCAACGGCTTTCGCATGGCCTACGCCCGGTTAAAGTCGATTCCCGCCGAATGTCGCCGATACTCCTCCAAACTTGAAAGCACGGCTCCGGTGGGCGACGACAACCTGCTCACAGACGGAGCGGTGGATTGGAATAAGCTAAAACAACAAATCACGGATATCGCGAATAACACAGCCATTAAGATGGATGTGCCGTGGTTTGACGACTGGTTGGAAATCGAAGACCAGAGCAAGGACCTGTTCCAGTGGAGCAAGCGGCTTAATGAAAACCTGAACCTGGTGGACAGTTATCAAGTCGGCGGGGATCACGAGGCCGGCAGCAAAAAGGTCGACCTGAGCGCCGAAGCCCAGTTGATGCGTTGGGGGTATGGCGCTAGTGGACTGAGCGGTGAGTTCAATCCCTTTCAGGGCAAAGCCTCCATCAAGGCCAGTGGCCACGCTGAGCTCATGCTGGCCCAGGCAAAAGGCACCATCGACTGCTATGAACCGCCCGGGGGCTACATGATGGCCTTTGCTGGCGTGAATCTCGGCATGCTGCGCAGCCATACCCTGCTGAGCGTCGGCGGCAGCCTGGGTGCCAGTGTGGCTATCGAGCTGAATCTCCAGGCCGAGTTTACCGGCCGAGGGGCCAAAGCCAAAGGCATTCCAGGCTCCTCCCGCGAAGCGGGTGTTCCGGGACAACAGGTCGTGGACATGGCGGAACACGACCCGGATCAGGGCACAGAACTCAAAGCGTTTGCTGGCGGCGAGCTGGGAGTCACGGTGGCTGGTCAGGTGGAGTGGAAAAGCCCGGAGACTGATAAGTTTGCTCCGTTTGCGAAGATTGCGCCTGCGCTCATGGGGCAGGTTGGTGTAGGGGCGGAATCAACATTCAAAATAAATTATGCAGCAGGCAAATTTCGCATCGTGGCCAAAGCGGGGTTTTGCTTCGGCATAGGCGCCAAAGGCAAGCTGACGCTGGAAGTTGATGCCGACCTGATCTGGGAATTCGCCCAATGGGTGGCCTACCAACTCAAGAACATCAATTACGAGCGGCTGGAGTTTATTGATGAGGAGGCCTTTGAGGCGTTGTCTAACATTCTGGTTATTGCGCTGCAAAATGGAAGAGAATTGAAAGATTATATATATGACACCGCTCAACAAGCACAAGATGCCTTGGTTGACTTCTGGGATGGTCTGAGGGATGAGATGGCTGCTGCGGAGGCTCGCAGTATTTTAGTTGAACGAATTAACACTAACCCGGATGTGCTCCGGTATACCACTCCAGATGCCAAAGGAGCTCTACTCTACCGCTTAATGCAGGTCAACGCCTTTGACGCATTGGAGCCTGAAAATCGCACCTGGGACTGGGAGGACATCAACTTTTGGCGCTTTGGCTTTATGACAGAGCGCAAGCGGGCCATTATCAGCATCTTTGCCTGGGCGCAGTCGCAGTCGGAATACCGCAACATTATGCAGCGCATTAAACCGAAAATCAGTGATGATAATACCACCGTGGATGAGGGCGAAGCGGCGCTGCTTGAGTTTCTGGGGCGAGGTGAGAAGTCCTGGCTGTCCAGTGATTATCCAGGCAATCTCCAGCGCTTTTACCAGCAACTAAAGCCAACGGCCTCCAAGGGAACCCCGATAGTCCGCAACGACATGGCAGACTATCTGACCCAGTATGACGTTGAGCCAAAGTTTCACCGCGCCTGTTTCAATTACACCGAATGTTTGCCACCTCCCCACAAAGAAAATGTTTAGGTCATCATGGAATGGCGGGGATTAGGCTTCCCGCTGAGCTATTTAGTCTCATTGAGCACACAGCGTGCAGTGCTCATGCTATATCGCTGCTTCCTTGTTGGGTCGATTTCCACATCACTATGCTTTGGTGGAATCTCCGTCAGGTCTGGGTTATACGGCGTTCGTATAACCGTGACCATGCCCAAGAAGCTTTCTCCTGTGGCCCCCCCACGACGCACTTTGAGTGTCCCCGATTTGGGGCCGGTCGGATTCTGTTCCTGCGAGTGTTTGTAATAGTCTTCGCTGTACCAGTCGCTGACCCACTCATAACCATTAAGTCCCATCTGATGGATGCCCAAAGGATTTGGGGGATACTTTTTTGCGATTGTGTACGGTGCGTATGGAGAATTGCCTGAAGTAGCCTGCCGTCGCTCTTCCCGAGTGGGATAGTTTTTCCCTTTCCGCAAAATGCCATCATCCGTGGCATAGGGCATCATTTGTCCTCGGCTACGGGCGGCATACTCCCATTGTGCTTCGGTCGGCAGCGCGAAGGGCCGGCCGGTTTGCTCGGCCAGCCACTGGCAATAATCCCGGGCCTGATACCAGTCCACGCCTGCCGGCACATTCGGGGCTCGTGTGGCACTACTGCGGTTATCAGTGTTGATCCTGAGCTGGCCGGTGGCTTCTGTGTAGGTGTCGTAGTCCGCGTAGGACACCTGACGGTCCATGATGTAATAGCCGTCCAGTGTGACCTTGTGGAGGTGTTTGTCGTCCTGCTTAAAACTCCAGGGTAAGTAGCCCCGGGGGTCTTTCGGCCCGAAATCACCCATCTCAAAGCTGCCGCCTTTCACATAGACTAAGTGTTCCTGGGTTCTCTTGAGCAGCGCCTCCACGGCCTGATGGTTATCTGGGGTAGCCTTGCCCGAAGTACAGGCAGGGAGGGTAAACGCCGAGAGGGCGAGCAATACAATTGCTGGCTTCATGGTACATCCTTGTTCTATGAAACGTTTTTCGCATTATGCCACACCTGGCCTGGATAGGTTATGACGTGCAGTTTTACGCACTTGGCTTTAAGAACTAGCACCCATCAAGATCAGTGGCCATGCCGAGCCCGTCCCGGCTTTTGCTTCGGGGTAGGGGCTAAAGGCAAGTTGACTTTGAAAGTCGATGCTGAGCTGGTCTGGGAATTCCCCCAATGGGCGGTCTAGCAGCTTAAGAACATCAGCAACAAGCGGCTGGAGTTTATTGATGATGAGGCTTTTGAGGCGTTGTCCAATATTTTGGCCCCTTATCGCCCATGGTCCTGCGTCGCGCCATGTGGCTAGGGCGGGCCATCCATGGCCTTCGAAATTCCCGGAAAGGTCCACCCGCTGGCTCCCGGCTCCTGTGAAACCTCATCCGTGGCCTATTTTTTATTGCCGTTCGAGCCACTGCCGAACATGAGCAGCATGGCGGCGGCTGACCGGTAACCGGGCGTCGGTTTCTTTCAGGGCCAGTACCGGACGGCCTTCGCCGTCTCGTTTGAGGGCCTGGATGAACGCTACGCCGGCCAGGGTATGGCGGTGGATGCGCAGGAAGTGGGCCGGGTGGGCCTGTTCCAGTTCTTTCAGGCTGTAGTCGCACAGGGTCTCGCCGTGGCGATGCACCAGGGTGACGTATTTCTGGTCGGCCTGGCAGTAGAGGATGTCGGCGAGGTCGATCAGTTCGGTGCCGCGCTGGCTGCGAACGGTGATCTGCTCGGGTTCCGGGCTCTGGCGGTTTTCCAGGGCCTGGTTTTGCAGGCGGTTGGTTTTCTCCGCCCGGGCCAGGGCGTCGGCCAGCGCTTCCCGTCGGATCGGCTTGAGCAGGTAGGCGGTGGCATTGACGTCAAAGGCTTCGAGGGCGTGCTGGTCGTGGGCGGTGCAGAATATCAGGGCTGGCGGGTTGGGCTGCTGCATCAGGTGTTTGGCGGTGGCCATGCCGTCCACGCCGGGCATGTGGATGTCCAGCAGGAGGATGTCGGGCTGCAGGGTTGCCGTTTGGCTCAGGGCCTGTTCGCCATTCACGGCTTCGCCGCACACGGTGTAGCCAGGCAGGGCATCAATCAGGCGGCCCAGGCGCTGGCGGGCCAGTGGTTCGTCGTCGGCAATAAGGACGTTCTTGTCGATTCTATCCATGGTGTTTCACTTCCTGGCCATGATGTCCGGAATCCTGGCGGAGGTTTTGCCGGGGCAGTCGCAGGGTGACGGTATGGGTGCCATTATGGCGACTCTGTTTGAGTACGGCGGTGTCGCCGAAGACCGCGGTCAGCCGTGAACGGGTGTTGCTCAGGCCCACCCGGTGACCCTGGTGTGAACCGCCGTGGGGGCCTGGCTCCGGGTTCTGGATCATCACATACACAAATGCGCCCTTGGCGTAAGCCTCGATCCGGATGGTGCTACCGTCGGACCGGTGCTGGATACCGTGGTGCACCGCATTTTCGACCAAAGGCTGAAGGCTCAGTGGCGGTATGGCCTGGCTCTCCAGGCCCGGGGCAATGGCCCATTCCACATTCAGACGTTCACCCAGACGCAGGCTTTCGATGGCCAGGTAGCGCCGGCACAGGTCGAGTTCCCGGGCCAGGGGCACTTGCTGGTCGTCGGTGCGCAGGCTGGCGCGGAACAGCTCGGACAGGTCCAGCACCGCCTCTTCGGCCTTGTCCGGGTCGCTGGCAATCAGGCTGGCGATGCTGTTCATGCTGTTGAACAGGAAGTGGGGCTGGATTCGGGCCTGCAGTGAGGCCAGGCGAGCCTGCATTTGCGCCTCGCGCTGCTGTTGCCATTGGTGCTGCAGGTAGAAGTACCTCAGCACCATCAGGGTGATCAGTGCGCCGAGCAGCAGTTTCTTGGCTATGCCCTGCCAGTCGGGACCGCCGGGGGCGGGGTGCAGGACCCGGTCGGCAAACAGGCTGAAGGCCAGGACATCGAGCAGCACAATCGCCAGGATCGCCAGGGTGGCGCGGCTGGTGGTCAGGCGCGCGAGCCGCGGGCGCAGCAGGCAGACCAGCGCGGCGCTGGTCAGGGTGGTCCACTGCACGAACAGCGACAGCAGGCCGAAATAGCTCCAGTCAATCCAGCCCTGTGGGGCCTGGACGATGGCCAGCACCAGTACCAGCAGTTCGCTGGTGACCAGCATCAGGAAGACCGCCCGCACCCGGCACAGGTCCGGCACGTAGAATTCCCTGGCGTTAAGGCGTTTGTCGGTGTTCAGGGGTGTCTCCTTAATGGTGGCCACAATGCTATACTGCGACCACTTTTTGCTCATCCATTCATTTACACATCGCCGGTGGCGCGACACTGGCGTGACAGCAGGAAAGATAGACCATGACGGATCAGAAAAACTCTGACCAGGCCGCATCCTCCGAAAAACCCTGGGGCGGACGTTTCAGCGAACCCACCGATGCCTTTGTTGAGCGCTTTACCGCCTCGGTTGGCTTTGACCAGCGTCTTTACCACCACGATATTACCGGTTCCATTGCCCATGCCACCATGCTGGCGAAAGTCGGCGTGCTGACCGACGAGGAGCGTGACCAGATTATCGAGGGGCTGAACGGCGTCAAGGCGGACATCGACGCCGGACGCTTTGAGTGGTCCGTCAGCCTGGAAGATGTGCACATGAACATCGAGGCGGCGCTGACCGAGCGCATCGGCATCACCGGTAAAAAACTGCACACCGGGCGCAGCCGCAACGACCAGGTGGCCACCGACATCCGTCTGTACCTGCGTGACGAAATTGATGTGATCACCGAAGAGCTGACGCGCCTGCAGAATGGCCTGCTGGACCTGGCCGAGCGCGAGGCCGACACCATCATGCCGGGCTTTACCCACCTGCAGACCGCACAGCCGGTCACCTTCGGCCACCATCTGCTGGCCTGGTACGAAATGCTGGTGCGTGATGGTCAGCGCCTGCAGGACTGCCGCAAGCGGGTGAACATCATGCCCCTGGGCGCCGCCGCTCTGGCCGGCACCACTTACCCGATTGACCGTAACCTGACCGCCGAGCTGCTGGGCTTTGACCGGCCGACTGAAAACAGCCTGGATTCGGTCAGTGACCGGGATTTCGCCATCGAGTTCTGCAGCTTCGCGGCATTGCTGATGACCCACCTGTCCCGCTTCAGCGAAGAGCTGGTGCTGTGGACCTCGGCCCAGTTTGACTTCATCGACCTGCCGGATCGTTTCTGCACCGGCTCCTCGATCATGCCGCAGAAGAAAAACCCGGACGTGCCGGAGCTGGTTCGCGGCAAGACCGGCCGGGTGAATGGCCACCTGATCAGCCTGCTGACCCTGATGAAAAGCCAGCCCCTGGCCTACAACAAGGACAACCAGGAAGACAAGGAGCCGCTGTTCGACACCGTCGATACCGTCAAGGGCTGCCTGAAAGCCTACGCCGACATGATCCCGGCCATTCGCTCCAAGGCCGACAACATGCGCGTGGCGGCGAAGAGTGGCTTCTCCACCGCCACCGACCTGGCGGATTACCTGGTGAAAAAGGGCGTGCCCTTCCGCGATGCCCATGAAATCGTCGGTAAATCCGTGGCCTTTGGTGTCGCCGAAGGGCGCGACCTGTCGGACATGACCCTGGAAGAGCTGCAGCAGTTCTCCGATTTCATCACCGAAGACGTGTTTGACGTGCTGACCCTGGAAGGTTCGGTGCAGGCCCGTAACCACACCGGCGGCACGGCGCCCGACCAGGTGCGGGCCGCCGTGGCCCGCGCCCGCGCGGCAGCGAAGTAACGCCGGGGTAATGGCAGGAAGTAACGACAGGTTGGAGGTCATTTGACGGTTCAGGCGCTGCCCATTGTCCTCGATTTCGAGGAAGGCATTGACCGCAAGACGTTGCAGCGTCTGCGTGACCGCTTTCTGTTGGTCAATCGTCAACGCTGGGAACGCGCCTGTTCCGCCCTGACCTGGCGCCAACAGGTGGTACTGGAAGTGCTGCCGCTGGTGTTCCATCTCAATCATCCTTCCCTGCCCGGGTACCTGGACGGCAGCTGTCCCATGGGGCTGTCCGGGTACACTCCCTCAAAGTCCACCCTCAATGCGGCCCGCCGCGTGGCCCGGAGTTTCTGCTACCGGGATAAAGGGCTACGCCACCCCGATATCGACAGCCTGTTTCTGATGGGTAGTCCCGGGACTCTGGGTCACTCGGTGGCCAGTGACCTGGATGTCTGGCTGTGTCATCGCGCCGATTTGTCCGCCCAGGGTGTTCGCAGCCTCGAACGCAAGGCGGATAAGCTCTCCGCCTGGGCCGCCACCCTGGGCGTGGAGCTGCACGTATTTGTGTTCTCGGCCAGTGACTGGCGCGCCGGCCGGCAGCAGGCGGAGGTGACCGGTGAGAATTGCGGCAGTGCCCAGCATTATCTGCTGCTGGATGAGTTCTACCGCACCAGCATTCACCTGGGCGGCCAATACCCGATGTGGTGGCTGGTGCCGGTGGAGTCTGAAGCCGATTACGACGAATGCCGGCGCCGACTGGTGGACTGCCGCTTCATCAAGCCCCACGAATACATTGATTTCGGGCCGGTGCCCGCCATTCCCCCGGAGGAATTTCCGGGGGCAGGCATCTGGCAGCTGTACAAGGGGATCGACGCCCCGTGGAAAGCGATCCTAAAACTGTTGCTGATCGAGTGTTACGCCACCGACCGGGAACAGTCACTGCTGTCTGCCAACTTCAAGCAGGCAGTGCACCAGGGACACCTGGATGTAGATTCCCTGGATCCGTACGTCATGATGTACCGGCGCCTGGAGAACTGGCTACTCAATCAGGATGCGGGAAGCCGGCTGGAACTGGTGCGCCGCAGCCTGTATCTGAAAACCGGTCTGCCGTTGAGTCGTGCCGGTATGGTGGGCGACCAGTGGCGCATCGACATGCTGCGCCGGCTGGTTGAGCACTGGCAGTGGGATGACAGCCAGCTGCGTTCCCTCGACGACCGTCAGAACTGGCGGGCCGAGGAGGTGATTGGCCTGCGTCGTATCATTGTCAGTGAGCTGACTCACAGCTATCGCCTGTTATCACGCATGGCCCGGGAACAGGGCACGGACGCTGCCATCAGCCCCCATGACATCAACCTGCTGGGTAGAAAACTGTATGCGGCATTCCAGCGCAAGGCCGGCAAGGTGGAGATGATCAACCCCGGTCTGGTGCCTTCCCTGGCGGAGGAAAACCTGTCGTTTCACCACCAGTCGGAGCAGGGCCGTGACGGCGAAGGTTGGTTGCTGTTCCGGGATCTGGAAGACCCCTCCGATGCGTTCTGGAAGCCGGTTATCCGTCGTTCCGGGAACCTGGCCGAACTGCTGGTCTGGTGCTACTGCAACGGCCTGCTGGGTCGCGCCACTCGGCTGAACGTGCGGGCCGGTACCAGCGTTGCCAACGTGCTGGAAGTTCGCGAAATCCTGGATGTTATGCAGGCCTTTCTACCCATGCCTCTGCCCCCGGCCTCGCGTCAGGCGCTGTCCCGTGCGGTGCGCCCCTTGAAGAATCTGCTGCTGGTGAATGTGGCCACCGATCCCCAGGCGCACCTGTCGGAAAAGGGGCTACACAAGCTGTCGGCCCGTAACGATTCCCTCGGCTTCAGTGGCGGCCATGACAATCTGGTGTCCACCATCGATCAGGTCGCCCTTAACAGCTGGCAGGAAGTCAGCGTGCAGCACTACGCGGCGGGCGACACCCTGATCCAGTGCCTGAAAAACGTATTGGCTCAGGTGGCCCAGAGTCCGGCGGAATTACCTGAGATCCAGGTCTTTGCCTCCAGTCGGGGGCACGGCGCGGCCATCGCCCGGCGCCTGCAGGAACTTTTTGGTGATGTGCTGCGCCAGTTCTTTGCCGGGGGCCACGGCCCCCACCCGGTGCGCTACCTGATTGAAATGGACCGGCGCTATTTCCTGCTGCAGTTCAATGGCCTGGAGCCGAGCTTTGCGGTATTGAACAATCGCCAGGCCCTGATGGACGCGTTGCTGCAGCCTCAGGAACGTTATCTTCCGATGGTCCCGGATCGTCACGCGTTGCGGGACGAGCCCGAGCTCAAAGCGGTGTGCGAGGCCTCGGAGCCGGACAGTCTGCAGGTGTTCTGGTCCCTGAGGGCTGGCATTGGGCGGCTCTGGGTGGTGGATGAGTGTGGCAGTATCTGGAGTCGTAGCTTGCGTGTTCAGCGCCGTAGCCACCTGCTCAGCCCCCTGCTGCGTTTCCTGGACAGCTTGCTGGAGCGCCGCATGCTGAGACAGCTGGATATGGCCGGGCCGCTGGGCGGCATTCAGTGCCATGAGCTGGTGCGCCGGGGTGGACGCTGGCAGGCCGTTGCCAGGCCCGACCAGCAGGCGGGCATCGCCTTGCCCGGTTTTGAGGTGCAGGGTGTGGGGGTGCGCCAGGGTGATGGTTCGCTGAAGTTTGATATCTACTGCCAGGACCGGGAGTTCACCGCCGAGGAATACGGGGAGCAGCTCATTCCCGCCGTGGCCCACTACATCCGTTCGCTGCGTCGCAGTAACGAACCTTACCCCATTTACCTGACTGACCTGCACCTGCCGCACGATCTGGAACCGCAGCAGTACCAGCGCGATATCCAAACCTGCCAATACCTGCATTACCGCAGCCTGCTGGAAGACGCCCTGAACCGTCAGCTGCGTTAGCGGTGCGCCCCGGCTGTCGGTTATACTGCCGGCATCAATCATTCAGGGGTAGGGATATGCAGGTTGTAGCAAGGTATCGCCCGGTTGTCGTCGCCGTCACCATGCTGTCTTTGATGTTGGCCGGTTGCGGCCAGAAAGGCCCGCTGTACCGGGATGCCGGCGCGCAGGCTGGATACGCCAGTGAGGCACAACCGCAAGCGCCGCGTTAACGACGTCTGTCCTATCTCGCCCCGGCCGGAATTTCAGGAACAACATGGATCATTTCAATTACCGCGATGGCGAACTGTTCGCCGAAGACGTGCCTGTCAGTCGCATTGCCGAGCGTTTTGGTACGCCCGCCTATATCTATTCCCGTGCCACCCTGGAGCGCCATTACCGGGCCTACGACCAGGCCCTGGGTGAGCACCCGCACCTGGTGTGCTATGCGGTGAAGGCCAACAGCAACCTGGCGGTGCTCAACGTGCTGGCCCGCCTGGGAGCGGGTTTCGACATTGTCTCGGCCGGCGAGCTTGAACGGGTACTGCGTGCCGGTGGTGACGCCGGCAAGGTAGTGTTCTCCGGTGTTGGCAAGCAGGAATGGGAAATGAAGCGGGCCCTGGAAGTTGGCGTGCGCTGTTTCAACGTGGAATCCGACACCGAACTGGACCGCCTGAACAAAGTGGCGGGCGAGCTGGGTGTGAAAGCGCCGATTTCCCTGCGGGTGAATCCGGATGTGGATGCGGGCACCCACCCCTACATTTCCACCGGCCTGAAAGAAAACAAGTTCGGGATCGACATCGCCGAGGCGCCCGAGGTCTATGCCCGGGCGGCGGCGATGCCGAACCTGGACATCCACGGTGTGGATTGTCACATCGGCTCCCAACTGACCTCGGTATCGCCTTTCCTGGATGCCCTGGATCGTGTGTTGGCGCTGATCGACACCCTGGCGGAACAGGGCATCAGCATTCGTCATCTGGACATGGGTGGCGGCCTGGGCGTGACCTACGAGACCGAGCAGCCACCGCAGCCGGCGCAATACGCCGAGGCGCTGATCGAGCGGCTCGGCGGCCGCAAGCTGGAACTGATCCTGGAGCCGGGGCGCTCCATCGCCGCCAACGCCGGCATTCTGGTGACGCAGGTGGAATTTTTGAAGTGCACCGAGCACCGCAATTTCGCGATTATTGACGCCGCCATGAACGATTTGATCCGCCCGGCCCTGTACAGCGCCTGGCAGGCCATTATCCCGGTCAAGCCTCACCAGCACGGCGAAGAAAAGAACTGGGACCTGGTGGGTCCGATCTGCGAAACCGGGGATTTCCTGGGCAAGGATCGCAAATTGCGCCTGCAAGCCGGTGACCTGCTGGCGGTACGCTCCGCCGGGGCCTACGGTTTTGTGATGGCCTCCAATTACAACACCCGCAACCGCCCGCCCGAACTGATGGTGGATGGTGATCAGGTGCATGTGGTGCGTCGCCGGGAAACCCTGGAAGATCAACTGGGGCCGGAAAGTTGCCTGCCGGAATGAAGGGGAGCCAAGCATGAGTCAGAACAGACGCAATGCCGGCCCACTCCTGCGCTTCACCAAGATGCATGGCCTGGGCAACGATTTCATGGTGGTGGACGCCATCAGCCAGCCGTTCCGCTTGCGCCCGGAACGGATTCGTGAGCTGGCGGACCGGAACTTCGGGATCGGGTTTGATCAGTTGCTGGTGGTCGAACCGCCAGGGCTGCCGGACGTGGATTTTCGCTACCGCATCTTTAATGCCGACGGCTCGGAAGTGGAACAGTGTGGCAATGGTGCCCGATGCTTTGCCCGTTTCGTGCGTGATCAGCGCCTGACCAACAAGCGGTTGATCCGGGTTCAGACGGCCAAGGGCGTGATTGAACTGGAGGTCGGCAAAAACGGCCTGGTTCGCGTCAATATGGGCGTGCCCGAATTGAACCCGCCCGCCATTCCGTTCGCTGCAGACTGCCGCAAGGACGTCTATACCGTGGATGTGGGGGAGCAGGTGGTGGAACTGTCGGCCATCTCCATGGGCAATCCCCATGGCGTGCTGGTGGTTGATGATGTGGATTCCGCGCCGGTCAGCACCCTTGGCCCCGCGCTGGAAAAACACCCGCGCTTTCCCTCCCGGGCCAATATTGGCTTCTTGCAGATTATTGACCGGGGCCACGCCCGGCTCCGTGTTTTCGAACGTGGGTCCGGCGAAACCCTGGCCTGCGGCAGTGGCGCCTGTGCCGCCGTGGTGGCGGGGCATCTGCGCGGTTTGCTTGATAGCCGGGTGGAAGTGGAGCTCCGTGGTGGCCGGCTGATCATCGAATGGTCGGGTGAGGGCACCCCTGTTATGATGGAAGGCCCTGCAACCACGGTGTTTGAAGGACAATTACGCCTGCCCGGGGAGCCCCATTCGCGCCGCCGGAAACCCTCAAAAAGGTCCTGACAACTCAGGAGAAAACAATGACAGAATCAACGGCCCGCCAGAAGGTCGAGGAACCAACCCGGGAGCAGGTGGTGGAATACCTGCGTAACCACCCGGACTTCTTTGTCGATCAGGATGAGCTTCTGCGCAGTCTGACCCTCCCCCACGACAGTGGCCAGGCCATTTCCCTGGTGGAGCGCCAGGTGCACCTGTTCCGGGAGCAGCGCGATACCCTGCGCCGGGAGATGGTGGAGCTGGTCTCCATTGCCCGGCATAACGACCGCCTGTTTGAGAAAAGCAAACGTCTGTTGTTGCAGGTGATCGAGGCGAAGACCCTGAACGAAATGGCAGCCGCCGTGGACGACAGCCTGCGGGGCGACTTTGGCCTGGATGCCGCGTCTATCCTGCTGTTCAGTGATACGCCTGATCGGGTCCGCGCCGGGCAGGTCCAGGGTGCCCTGCACATTGTGGATGCCAGCGAAGCGCAGCGTCGGCTGGGAACCCTTCTGGAAGGTGACCGGGCCATTTGTGGCCATTTCCACGAAGAGGAGCGCAGCTTCCTGTTCCCGGACCGTGATGAACCCATTGCCTCCGTGGCCATCATGCCCCTGCGCCATCAGGGGTTGGTCGGCGTGTTTGCGGTTGGCAGCTGCCAGTTAGGCTATTTTGACCAGAACATGGGGTCGCTGTTTCTCAGCTACATCAGCGATACACTCAGCCGGTTACTGCCGCCCATGCTAAAGCAGCATGACACCGCCGCGCCGGTGGCTGGCCTGGCCTCGGAAAGCGACCCCGCTTGAGGCCGGCCATGGTCACCGCCCAAACGTTGCCGGAGACGCTGGCCGCACCACTGGCCGGCTTCTTCCGCTACCTGGCCTCGGAAAAGCGCTATTCGCCCCGTACCTGCGAGCATTATCAGCGGGACCTGGGGCGCCTGGCGGCCTGGCTGGAGCAACAGCAACTGACCGCCTGGGCGGACCTTTCCATCCACCATGTCCGCCGCTACGTGGCAAACCTGAGTCGGGGTGGGCTCAGTGGTCAGAGCATTGCCCGTCACCTGTCCGCCATTCGCCGGTTCTATGATTTCCTGTTGCGTGAGGGCATGGCCCGGGACAACCCGGCGCTGGACGTCCGTGCCCCCAAATCGGGTCGTCGCCTGCCAAAAGTGGCGGATGTGGATCAGATCCAGCAGCTGCTGGATGCGCCCCCGGAGGATCCGCTGGAAATACGTGACCTGGCGATGTTTGAGTTGATGTATTCCTCCGGCCTGCGACTCGCGGAGCTGGCATCGCTGGATCTGTCTGCCCTGGATCTGTCTGGCAGAGAGGTCCGGGTGCTGGGTAAGGGCAGCAAGGAGCGTTTGGTGCCGATTGGCGGCAAAGCCGTGGATGCCCTGAAACGGTGGCTGGCCGTGCGTGGGCAATACACCGGCGAGGCCGAACCGGCAGTGTTTGTCAGTCAGCGGGGCGGACGCCTGAGCCGGCGCAGCATACAGGACCGGTTGGCACGCTGGGGGCTGCGTACCGGGGCCGACCAGCGCCTGCACCCGCACCTGCTGCGCCACTCCTTCGCCAGCCACATGCTGGAATCCAGCGGCGACCTTCGCGCCGTGCAGGAATTACTGGGCCACGCAGACATCGCGACCACACAAGTCTATACTCACCTTGATTTTCAGCACCTGGCCCGGGTTTATGACAGAAGTCACCCCAGGGCGCGCCGCCGGTCTGGCACAATAGAACCCCGCAAATCACCCGACCCGAAGGGTCACTGACGGAGTGCTTCATGGCATCGGAAGAATCCTGGAAGGATAAATACCTTCGGGAACTGGATGAGTCAGAACGCAAGGAAAAACAGTGGCAAGCCGAGCGTAACGTGCTTGAGCGCATGCTGGTGCGTACCAGTCTAGCGTCCGAGGGGCAGTCCGATAAGCTGGATGATCTGTTGGGGCAACTGCGGGACGATTTACGTAAGCAGCAGGTAGACGTCGAGCGCTGGCGCACTCTTCAAGATGAGATTGATCGCCAGATTACCCTGCTGGATGAAAGTCAGCCCCGCTCCTCCCGGCCACCAGAGACGCCGAAAGAGCAGGCAGATGAAGGCCTGGAGCTCGCGGCTGATAGCCAGCATCTCCGGATTGCACGGCGGGTCGGTCAGCTGGTGGGGCAGTTGCTGCACCAGGTGTCCCTGGAACCCAAGGTGGAAGCCCACGCCCGTGGCCTTCAGAAAACGTTGCTGGGCAGCAATGACTGGTCCGTGTTACGGGAGGGGCTGGACCAGGTGGCGAGCCTGGTGATCGAGGCGGTCACCCGCAGCCAACGAGAATTTGAAGCCTTCCTCAAACGTCTGGACGAGCGCCTGGAAACTTTGCGCCAGCACTTCTCTGAACAGACCCAGATGCACGAGTCCCGACAAGACGATACCGCCACACTGGACCGTGAGATTCGTGATGAGCTGGACCGGGTGGGGCGGGATATTGCTAATAGTCAGGACCTTGGCACCCTGAAGCAGTCGGTCAGCCAGCGGTTGGAATTCATTGGCAACGCCATGGAGCGCTTCCGCAACCGAGAGCTGGAGCGGGAGGAAATGCTGGCGGGCCAGTTGGAAGCCATGCAGGAAAAGGTCGCGGCCATGGAGGCCCATTCCGACCAGATGCAGGCACAGGTGCGTAAGGAACGGGAACGGGCCGTGACCGATCTGCTCACGCAATTGCCCAATCGGGAGGCCTGGCAGGAACGGTTGATGTTTGAGTTCAACCGCTGGCAGCGATACCAAAAGCCGCTCACAATTTGCGTGATTGATATTGATCTGTTCAAACGGGTCAACGATTCCTACGGCCATAAGGCCGGTGACAGGGTTTTACAGTTGGTCGCGCGGGAATTGCGGACGCGCCTGCGCGAGACGGACTTTATTGCCCGTTATGGCGGTGAAGAATTTGTTCTGTTGTTGCCGGAGACCGAAGTCGAAACCGCCCGGACAGTTGTTGACCAGCTGCGGGAGCGGGTGGCCGGGTTGCCTTTCCATTTCGGGGGCGAGCCGGTGAGTGTGACGTTCTCGGCCGGGCTGACGGAGTTTCGGGATGGCGATGCGGTGGAGTCGGTCTTTGATCGTGCCGACCGCGCCCTCTATCAGGCCAAGGACGCGGGGCGGAATCAGACCACCAGTGCCTGAGCGGGTTTAGTGGCGTAGCTGAGCATCCAGCTCATCGATGATTTCAGCCCAGTCACTGTCGTCTTCCAGGCCTTCCTCCAAAAAGTGCGACTGACTTTCCGACCAGAACGGGGCATCCTGAATCGCGATCTCTCTGGGCAGTGGTGAATGCCGGCCAATAAAGTCATCAATACTGGCTTTGTCGGAAGCCATGCCGAGTTGTTCGAACAGAGTGCTCAGAGTGTGTTTGCTTGTGTCCATAGAAAAGCCTCCTTTGGCTTTGTCACAAAATGAAATTTTCCGTGCATGCAGGTATCGTTTGCTGAAACTGTAGTAAACCCGCCGAGGATATCCAGTGCCTTTCCGTTCTTACTTACTGTATTGCCTGTTTTTCCTGATTTTTCAAGGGCAGGCAATGGCTCAAGCTCCCCAGGACACACCGCCCCCTGAATCTGGCGAAGTGTCGGAGGCCTGGCTGCCCGACAGGGATGCATTGCGGGTTGGGCTCTCCCAGCAGCAGGTGCCGCTGGTCTTTGAGGCCGGAGACAATGGCCTGGCCGGTATCTGGATTGATTACCTTCAGGCTCTGTCAGAGCAACTGCCCGTGCCCCTTGAACCCTACGTCGAGGACAATCCGGAAAGTGCCGGGGTGATGCTGACCACCCGCTTTCCCGGTGCCGAACCGCCCTCTGGCATGCGTCATACCCGGCCGCTGATGACCCTTACCTATGGTGTGTTCGTGCGTGTTGGCGATGCGGCCGTGCGTAGCGTGAAAGACCTCGAATCGGCCCGGGTCGCGATCGTTGCGAATGACCCCAACCAGTTCCCACTACTCAAGGCCGTGGACAGCTTTACGCCGGTGCCCGTAAACAGCGTCAGCGAGGCGGTTGGTCAACTGCAGTCGGACCAGGCGGACGCCTTTGTCGGGCCAATACCCGTGGTGGCGGATTACCTGGATTCCGCCTCGATGAAAGACATTGGCCTGGCGCTGGATCTGATTAAACAGCCGGTGGATGTGGTTCTGCAGGTGCCGGAAGACCAGCCGCGCCTGTTCCGGATGCTGGACCAGGCGGTGGTCTCCCTCAGTGAGCAGGCACACCAGAGCATTGAATCCTCCTGGTTGCAGGGGGAGGTGCCGACACTGGACAACCAGGCCATGGCTCTGGACCTGTCGGACGAGGAGTGGCTCCGTAACCATCCAGACCTCAAGGTGGGTCTGCGGCGGGACTGGCCGCCTTTCGAGTTTGAACAGGATGGCGAGGCAGCCGGACTGGTGGTGGATCTGGTGGGTCGTCTGGAGAAGGACATGGACATCCGTTTCAAGCGCGTCCCGGTGAACAGCCGCTCCTCGGCGGAGGAAATGCTGAAATCCGGGGAAGTGGATGTGATTCCCGGTATGTCCCGCACCCCCCGGACCGAGGAGGATTTCCTGTTCTCCCGGGCCTATATTACCGTACCCATTGCCCTGGCCACCCGGGACACCGGGCGTTTTATCGGTGACCTGCGAGAGGTTCGTAACGAACGGGTGGGCGTGGTGAACCGCCAGGCCAGCCACGATTACCTGCTGATCAACCACCCGGAACTGGATCTCTACCCCCAGGAAACCGTGGAAAAAGGCTTGTTGGCCCTGTCCAACGGCGATCTGGATGTGATGGTGACCCACATCCCGGCCGTGAGTTACACCGTCGCCCGCCTGGGCCTGTCGAACCTGCGCATCACCAGTGTCACCCCCTACGAGTACGACCTGAGGCTGGCGGTGCGCAAATCCAGCCCGGAGCTGCATCGAATCCTGAACAAGGCCCTGAACAGCCTGCCGGATTCAGAGACCGAGGCGGTCTACAACCGCTGGATTGACCTGGATATCGAACAGCGCACTGATTACACCGTGGTGCGCCGCATTGTCCTGATCGCCATCGTGGTGGTGCTGATGTTCCTGTACTGGAACCGCAAGCTGTCGCTGGAGGTGGACGAACGGATCCGCTCGGAGAATGCCCTGCGCCGGAGTGAAGATGAGCTGCGCGCCGCCAAGCTGGAGGCAGAACGACTGGCCCGACAGGCTGAGGCGGCCAGCCGGGCCAAGAGTGAATTCCTGGCCAATATGTCCCATGAAATCCGAACCCCGATGAACGCGGTGATCGGCTACAGCGATTTGCTGTTCAATAGTGTGAAGGACCCGCAGCAGCGAAACTATCTGAACGCCATCCGGGCCGGCAGCCGAAGTCTGCTGATGCTGATCAACGACATCCTGGACCTGTCCCGGATCGAGGCCGGCAAGATGCGTCTGGACTTCACCCCGGTCTCGATTCGTCGCCTGCTCAGCGATGTCCGCCATATCTTTGATCTGCGGGCCACGGAGCAGGGGATTTCCCTGGAGGTCAGCGTCGTCTCCGGCATGCCGGATGCCATGATCCTGGATGAAACCCGGTTGCGACAGGTGCTGTTCAACCTGGTGGGCAATGCCATCAAGTTCACTCATGAGGGCGAAGTGACCGTGAGGGCCCAAGCCGAAGAGCTGGAGCACCCTGGCGGGGAAAGCGACGAGGCCGGGGAGACCCGGCACTATCGCCTGGTCATTACGGTTTCCGATACCGGTGTGGGCATTGCCCCGGACCAGCAGGAACGCATTTTCGATGCCTTCGAGCAGCAGGAGGGGCAAAGCTCCCGCCGTTACGGCGGAACGGGGCTGGGCCTGGCCATCAGCCGTAAGCTGGTGGAGATGATGGGCGGTGAACTGACGGTCCAGAGTGCCCAGAGCGAGGGCTCCACCTTCACATTGGTATTGCCCCGGGTCGAAGCCACCGTCGAGCAGGCTGAGGACGAAGGTGCCCCGAAAGAATCCGATCGCCTGTTGGCCCAGACCATGAGCCTGCGTGAGCGGGGCTGGCTGCGGGAGAAGCTGGCCCAGGACTTTGGCAATGAATGGCAGGAAGTGCGCGAGAGCGGTGACCCTGAAAAGATGAAGGATTTTGCCCTGCGGGTCATGGAGTGGGGCAAACAGTACCGCTCGTCCTCCGCCACCCGTTACGGTGAGAAACTGCTGGCGGACGTGGAGGCGTTCAACCTGGATGCGGTGAACGCCGCGCTGGACGCTTTCCCGAATTTGCTGGGGCAGCGCTGACCGTTATAGACAATCAAACTGGGAGCGGCGGTCGAAGGCCACCGAGACCATGTCGTAGCCGGAGTCGGAGAGTGAACGGATCAGCTCCCGGTTTTTCAGCAGAGCCGTGCAGACTTCATGGATGCTGGCCTGCAGTTGCTGGCCGGTGGGCTGCTTCTCGGTGAACCGGAAATCCACGATCAGGTATTTTCGTTCCACCGCCGCGGACTCCGGAATGTCTTCACGCTCGATGCTTTCGTAGCCGATGTAGTCAGCCGTGCCCGGTTCAAAGACCTGGCTCATCAGCAGGTCCAGGTTTTCTGCGCGGGCCTGTGCAGCGGGCCAGGTCAGTGCCATCAGGGTGACAAGCAGTGAAGTTGTGATGCGCATGATGTCGTCCTGTGAGGGTGATGGGGCCCTGTGTAACTGTGTGTAACGTCTCTGTCGTAAGTATGGCAGAGAGTGTCGTATTTTGCTGCAGATTTTCAAGTAGTTTTTCACCTCTGTTTCGCCCGTGTATTTCAGCTATCATGGGAACAGAGCCACCGCTTAACGCGAACGAGGAAGAAGCATGTTCCAGCTTGTGTTCAAGGGCGAGTGCACGTCCGGCACCGAGACCCAGACCGCCCGCCGTAATGCCCAGGCCCTGTTTAAAGCCAGTGTCGAGCAACTGGATCGCATGTTCAGTGGTCAGCCGGTTGTGATTCGCAACAAGCTGGAACAGGCCCAGGCGGAAAAGTACCGCGCGGTGCTGGAAAAGCACGGTATGGTGGCCTATGTGCAGCCGATGCCAGGCACGGAGGCGGAAAAAGCGCCCGAGCCGACCCCAAAACCGGCGCCAGCCCCTGCCCCTTCAGCGGAGTCAGTATCCCCAAGCGCGCGCCCGGAGTCCTCGCCAGCGCCTGCTGCCAAAGGCAAATCGGTGGAGGTGGAGCCGGGCGACCGTTTGCCGGTGGCCGGTGAGAAGGTGGACGACATTCTCGCCGGTTCGGGCCTGACCCTGGACCCTGCCGGGGTCACGCTGGCCGAGGCGGAGGAAGAACAGGCACCCATGTTCGAGCATCTGGATGAGTGGAGTCTGGCCCCGGCCGGTTCCGATATCGGCGTGGAGCGCGACTTGCCGCCGCCAGTGGTGCCCGACGTTTCCCATCTTTCCCTGGCTGATGATGATTCGAAAAACAGCTGAGTCTGACGGTCTCTTTTTCCCTGCTTTTTCTTTCTGGTTGCTGGTGTGCCTGGTCTCTTTTCTCTGGGCACCGGCAACCTCTGCCCAAAATCATGAGCGCCCGACTGTTGGCCTGGTCCTTAGCGGGGGTGGCGCCAAGGGGATGGCCCATGTGGGCGTACTCCGGGTGCTGGAGGAAATGCAGGTGCCAGTGGACCTGATTGTCGGCACCAGTGCCGGGTCCGCCGTGGGCGCGCTGTATGCTACTGGCATGTCGGTGGACGACATCGAACGCCGATTCCTGGAGCTGGACTGGCTGTCCAGTTTCCAGGACGACCCCGGGCGGGTTTATAAGCCCGTGCGTCGTAAACAGAACGACTGGCGCCTACCCCTTATCCCGGGGCTTGGGGTTCGTTCGGATGGCTTTCACATGGGTGGGGGGCTGATCGCCGGCCAGAACCTGGGCCTGATCCTGAACGAGCTCACTCGCAACGCTGCCCTGGTGAATGACTTTGATCAGTTGCCGATTCCTTTCCGGGCGGTGGCCACGGATCTGGAAACCGGGGTGGAGGTGGTGATTGCCCAGGGCAATATCTCTGAGGCAATTCGCGCCAGCATGAGTATTCCAGGAGTGTATGCGCCGGTCCGGCGTGGTGGACGGCTTTTGGTGGATGGCGGCGTTGCCAATAACCTGCCCGTGAGCGTAGCCCGCGACATGGGCGCGGATGTCGTGATTGCCGTGGACATCACCGACCCCTTGATGAGTACCGAGGACATTCAGGAAGCCTTTTCCGTGGTGGGGCAACTGACCACCCTCCTGACCCGCCGTAATACCGATGATCAACTGGCCTTACTCACGGATCGGGACATTCTTATTCGCCCGGAGCTCAAAGGCTACAGCTCGGCGGATTTCTATGATGGTCCGGAATTGTTTGAGATTGGCGCCACGGCGGCCCGGGAGCAGGCCGTGGCCCTTAATCGCCTGAGTGTCTCCGATCAGGAGTGGCAACAAGAGCGCACGACGCTGACAACCGAGCAGTGGCGGCAGAAACCGGTGGTCGCCATCCGCTTCCACCAGGGCGAGCGGCTGGCCAGTGAATTCCTGCGCGAACGCCTGCGCCAGCGAATCGGCGAGCCCCTGGACATCGCGCAGCTCGAAGCGGACCTGAAGCGCATCTACGGTCTGGGGTATTACGAGAGCGTGACCTGGTCGCTGGCCCCTTCGGAAGCTGGCGCGATCCTGACCATCCAGGCCCGCGAGAAGAGCTGGGGCCCCAATTACCTGTCGTTCGGCCTGAACTACGAAGACAACTTCAATGGCGATACCCGTTTTAACCTGGCGACCGGTTTGCGAATGACCGAACTCAACCGCCTGGGTGCCGAGTGGCAGACCGGGGTGCAGTTGGGAACCCAGCCCTGGGTGCGAACCCAGTGGTATCAGCCGCTGGGCTACGGCTATGACCAGTTCGCCGTGGCGGGGCTGGAGTACAACCGCGACGATTACAGCATTTACGAGAACGGTGAACGTATTGCCGAAATAGACGTCACTTTCCGGCAGTTCGATCTCGCCCTGGGAACCGAGCTGGGTGGTAATGCCGAGGCCCGCCTGGGCTATGTCCGTGGTATTGCCTCGGTGGAGGATAATATTGGCCAATTTGTGGCCCCCTCCGACGATGTGCACCAGGGCTATTTAAGCCTTCAACTGGTGCATGACTCACTGAACGATACCTTCTATCCAACCGCCGGGGCGTTCGCCGGTATCCGGGGCCGCATGGAGCGCCCGGGTCTGGGGTCTGACCGGAACTTTGATGCGGTTCGTGCCATGGCGCTGGGTACCGGCAGCTGGCGGCGTTTTAATCTCACCGGGCTGCTCTGGGCGCGCAAGATCACCAAGGGGGAGGCCGGGCTGGAAAACCTGGCCCGGCTGGGAGGCTTCCGCCAGCTCTCGGCCTACGCCCCTGGCGAGATTACCGGTAACGACGCCGCCCTGCTGTCCGTCTATGCCCGCCGGGAGTTTGGGGGTCCGGTGGTGCCCTGGTTTGCGGGAGTGGGATTTGAAACCGGCAATGCCTGGGATAGCATGGACCAGGCCAAGTGGTCCGGCCTGGTTCGCTCCTGGAGCCTGTTTGCCGGTGTCGATACCTTCCTGGGGCCGGTGCAGTTGTCCGGTGCCTACAACAACGAGGACGAGTGGACCGCCTATCTCAATATCGGCTTCTCATTCACCCAGTTGTTCTACTGATCACAGCAGTGGGGCCAGTAGCCGGACGGCCCGGCAGCCCAGCCGGAAGAGCAGGGAACGTTCTTTGTAGTCCCCCTCTGTCATCAGCTTGGCGTGAGCCAGGTCTTCTTTGAGCATGCGCTCGACATCCCCGACAAACGCTTCACTGGTGGTGACGGCGGTAATCTCGAAGTTCAGTCGCATGGATCGGTTATCCAGGTTGGCGGTGCCGATGGCGGTGTAACGGTCGTCCACCAGTACCACCTTCTGGTGCATGAAGCCGGGCTGGTAGCGATAGATGCCGATGCCGGCCTGACAGGCCTGTACCAGATAGGAATAGGCGGCGATGCGTACCAGCTGGCTGTCGGCCTTTTCGGGAATGAGGATGCGCACATCCACGCCCCGAAGGGCGGCCAGCTGCAGGGCGTTCATGATCTGGAAGTCGGGAACAAAGTAGGGCGTGGTCAGCCAGATCCGCTCCCGGGCATTGTTAATGCAGTTGAGGAAGAACAGGCTGCAGGTTTCCCAGGTGTCCGCTGGCCCGGTGGGAAAAATCAGGACTTTCTCGCGCCCGTGGTCACTCGGCCGGGGCGACCAGTCCAGTTCCGGGCGCAGGTCACTGGCCCAGTTCCAGTCTTCCAGCCAGGCCAGTTGCAGGCCGGTAACCGCCGGCCCCTCGATGCGGCAATGGGTGTCGCGCCAGGGTTCCTGATCCATGGCAGTGCCCAGGTATTCATCGCCCAGGTTAATGCCACCCACGAACCCCACCTGACCGTCACACACCAGCAGCTTGCGATGGTTCCGAAAGTTGATCTGGAAGCGGCGCGTGCGCAGGTTGCCCGCTCCGAACGAGGCAATCTGGGCACCGGCGGCGGCCAGTTCTTTTAACCAGCGCCGGGACAGGAACACACTGCCAATATCGTCATAGAGCAGCCAGACTTCCACCCCCTGGGCCAGTTTGCGCTCGAGGATCGATTTGATGCGGTGCCCCACCCGATCGGCTCGGACAATGTAGAACTCCAGCAGGATGTAATGCCGGGCGTCCTCCATGTCGTCGAACAGTGCCTGGAAGGTGGCTTCACCGTCCTTGAGCAGGGTGCAGTGATTGCCGTCGGTGAAGGGTTGGCGGTTGAGCTTGCAGAGCACATCGAGCTCGTCACTCAGGGTGCCCCGGGGCTGGCCCCGAATGGACGTGGTCTGCTGCTCAAACTGGTCAATCAGGGTACTGATGGCACGATCGCCCATGCGTCGGGCTTTGACGTAGCCACCAAACCGGTTGCGCCCGATCAGCACGAACAGCGGCACAGCGACATAAGGCAAACCCAGCAGGGCAATGATCCAGGCCAGGGCGCCCTGGGCGGTGCGATAGGTCAGCAGGATGCGGTAGATGCAGGCCATCGCGGCCAGGTAAAGGCCGGCAACAAGAATGGCAATGAATGAAAAATCCCCAAACATGGACCGGGTTCCCGCAGTGATTGTTAGGTCTGCAGTCTTTGTACCCCAAGGCTGGCCGGTACGCAAAGCCGGGCAGCGCGACAAAGGCGGATTTCCCCTTGCCAGCGGGACTGGCGGTGGTAGTGTAGCCGTTTCCATTGTTTGACCGGAGATTTCGGCCCATGAGTGTTGAACTCAACTACCGTATTACCGGCGAGGGCGAGCCACTGATTGTCCTGCACGGGTTGTTTGGTTCCCTGGATAACCTGGGCGGTATCGCCCGCCGCCTGGAAGATGGCTGGCAGATTCACGCCCTGGATCTGCGCAATCACGGCAACTCCCCCCATACCGAGGATATGAGCTATCCGGCAATGGCCGACGATGTGGTGGCGTACATGGATGCCCAGGGCCTGGAAAAGGCCAGCATCCTGGGCCACTCCATGGGTGGCAAGGTGGCCATGCAGGTTGCCCTCGCGCATCCGGAGCGGGTGCGTTCGGTGATCGCCGCCGATATCGCGCCGGTTGGCTACGCGCCACGGCACGATGAGATCCTGGACGGGCTGAACAATCTGGATCTGTCGATTGTCGCCAGCCGCAGGGACGCCGACCGGCAACTGGCCGAGTACGTTGAGACACCCGGCGTTCGCCAGTTCCTGCTGAAGAACCTGGAGCGCATTCCCGACGATGAGCAAAGCGACGGCCAGCAGCGCTTTCGCTGGCGCCTGAACCTGCCGGTCATCGATGCCTGTTACGCGAACATTGCGGCGGCTCCGGAGGGAGCGGGGCCGTTTGAGGGGCCCGTGTTGTTTATCAAGGGCGGTGACTCACCCTATATTCAGAAGAAGCACGAGCAGACCATCCGGTCCCTGTTCCCGGCCGCCGAACTGCGGGTGATTATCGGGACCGGACACTGGCTGCATGCGGAAAAGCCGGACACTTTCGCTGCGTTGTGTCGCCGTTTTCTGAGTCATTGAGGCCTAGTGGGGGCGGGGCCAGCAGTGTCAGTGGACAGGCCTTATCTGCTAAGGTGAAGACACCCGCAAACGGTCTACGGACTCGCAATGCATAAACAGGTCAGGCGCGCATGATGAAATGGTTGCTGATTGGCTTGCTGGTGGTTTTCCTGCTACTGGGAAGCTTCCTGCTGACGCCCTCGCCGGTGGATAGCCAGGCCTGGAACCCACCGTCTCCACCGGCCATGACGGGGGTGTTGGCCCCCAATGAACGCCTGCGTCTGGCCGACCTGGTTGCGCGCGGGCAACTGACCGGCCCTGAAGATATTGCGGTTTCTCCCCGGGGTGACATCTACACAGGTATGGCCGACGGCCGCATTGTTCGAGTCAGCCAGGATGGCCGGGCCCAGACCTGGGTGGAAACCGGGGGGCGGCCACTAGGCCTGGCGTTTGACCGGCAGGGGAATTTGATCGTGGCCGATGCCGACCGCGGGCTGCTGTCGGTTACGCCGGACGGCGAGGTGACCGTCCTGGCCCGGGAGGCCCGGGGCACTCTGTTTCGCCTGACAGACGGGGTGGATGTCGGCCCCGACGGGCAGATCTATTTCACCGATGCCAGCTCCCGTTTCCCGATCTCGGAATACGCCTACGACCTGCTGGAAATGCGCCCCCATGGCCGGTTGCTGCGTTACAACCCCGAGACCGGAAAGGTCAGTGTCCTGCTCGATCACCTGCATTTCCCCAATGGTGTGGTGGTCTCGCCAAACGGCGACTATCTATTGGTGGCGGAAACCTGGAAATACCGCATTCTGAAATACGGACTGAAGGGCCCACACGAAGGCCAGGCGGAAGTTTTTGCCAGTAACCTGCCCGGTTTTCCTGACAATTTGGATGTCGACAGTGAGGGGCGGTATTGGGTGGCCTTTCCCTCGCCCAGGCATCCGGAGATCGACGCACTGCACCGCAAGCCCTGGCTGAAAGACCTGGTGGCCCGGCTGCCCGCATTTCTGCAGCCGGGCATGGACTCCTACGGTCTTGTGATCGCCTACAATGAGGCGGGGGAGCCCCTGATCAGTTTGCACGACACCCGGGGTACCCACCTGCGGACGGTGACGTCGGTAACGCCCAACGGCGATACGCTATACTTTGGGTCCCTGGACAATGACCGAATCGGCCGCTTGCCGTTTAAAGCCATTCCCGGCCTTGGAGACTGAACAATGAGCCATGCAACGGAATCAAACCGAATGCGCCATGTGGTTTACGACCGCTTCGGTGGTCCGGAAGTCCTTCAGACAACGGAGGGGGACGTGCCTGAACCCGGCATCGGTGAGGTGCTGATTCGGGTCCATGGCGCTGGTCTGAATCCCATTGACTGGAAAACCCGGAAAGGGCTGGGCTTTGCCGCCCGGCAGATTGAATCAAACCTGCCCTGGACGCCGGGTTATGACGTGGCTGGTGAAGTCGTCGCCGCAGGCGAGGAAGTCACCACCCTGGCACCTGGTGACAAGGTGATGGGGCTGATTGGTTTTCCCACCGGGGGTGGCGCCTGTGCCGAGTATGCCCTGGCCCAGGCCGATGAGCTCTCCATTGTGCCGGAGGAGCTGGACCTGGTGACTGCCGGTGCCGTGCCGCTGGCCGCACTGACCGCCTGGCAGGCGCTGTTTGAAATGGCCCGTCTGGAATCGGGACAGAAAATCCTGATCCTGGCCGGCGCGGGTGGTGTCGGGCATTTTGCCGCTCAGTTTGCGCTGGAGCGGGGTGCCCACGTGATTGCCACGGCGTCGTCGGCCAACCGGGATTTTCTCGCGGAGCTGGGTGTTCATGAAGTGATCGAATACCACACCACCGATGTTGCCGACGAATGTTATGGGCTGGACGTGGTGCTGGATCTGATCGGGGGGGATACCGGCAAACGGGCCTTGCATACCCTGTCGGAAACCGGCGTTCTGGTTACGGTGCCAACGGTGACCGCCGATGACGTCGTCAGTGAGGCGGAGGCCATGGGGCTTCGGGCCCACGGCATGACCGTGCGCCCGGACAGCTTCCACCTGGATGAAATTGCCGAGTTGATCGAGGACGGCGATGTGAAGATTCACATTGAGGAAGTCTTCCCCCTGGCCGAGGTGGCGGCCGCCCACGAGCGCCTTGAATCCGGGCATGTGCGCGGCAAGCTCGTCCTCGACTGCCGTTAATCAGCCGGCTTTTCCGTGCTTTCCGGGGAGGGGGCTGATGATTCCGGCTTCTTCTCCCGTTCTTTTTCCTTCTCTTTTTCCTTACGTTCCTTCTGAGGCTGGGGTGGGACCAGGCTGATCAGTTTCCAGTCCTCTTCCGGCTTCAGGTCTTCCATGTCCCGCACGGCCTGGATGTGTTTCCGGCCATCAATGGCAAACAGCACCAATGCCTGGTTGTGGTACTGATCCAGGAATTGCTGGTAGCTGAATTCTTCCCGCAGGTTGGTGGTTTTCACGGTATAACCCTGGCTGACGAGGCTCGCAAGCTTGGCGTAACTGACGCTATTGAACAGGCCCCGGGTACGCTGGATCTTGCCGGCGGTCTGCAGGCGCGCGCGCTGGTCCTGGTCGCCCTCGGAGAGGCTGAATACCGAATCATCGCCAAACCAGTCCAGGAAATGATAGGTGGCCAGGGAGTTAAGCTGCTTATAGGGCGACAGTATCAGTACGTTGCCAATGCCGGTCAGGTCCATGTGGGTGGCGGCGTGTTCTGATACCGGGTTGCCGAAATACACCGGCATGTTCTTCATGCGCGCCTGGCGCACGTTTTCCCAGTTGGTATCGGTGAGCATCACCGGAATTTCGTGCTTGCCCAGGGCTTCGGCAATCAGTCGTGCCACCGGGTTGGCGCCCAGGATCAGGAACCCGTGGGCCGGCGGCTCCTGGACGTTCAGCAGTTTGGCAATGGGGCGGGCGGTCAGGCTTTGCAGGGTCACGGTGGCAATGATCAGCATGAAGACCAGGGGGACCAGGGTGTTCGCCCCGGCAAAACCCGCACGCTCCAGTTGCAGGGCGAACAGGGCGGAAACCGCAGCCGCGACAATGCCCCGGGGTGCAATCCAGCTAAGGTAGAGCTTCTCACGCCAGTTCAGCTTGGTGCCAATGGCTGAGAGGAAGATGCTGATGGGGCGGGCGATCAGGATCAGGCAGGCGAGTACCGACACCAGTCCCCAGCCCAGCCCGGCAATTGAGGCAAAATCGACCCGGGCAGCCAGGATAATGAACAGCGCGGAGATCAGCAGTACGCTCAGGGATTCCTTGAATTCCAGGATGTCCTCAACCGGCACCTGCTTCATGTTGGCCATCCAGATGCCCATGACGGTCACCGTAAGCAGGCCTGCTTCGTGGGCCAGCTCGTTGGACAGCACATACACCCCCAGCATGAAGGTGAGCGTACCGGCGTTGTGCAGGTATTGTGGGAGCCAGTGTTTACGTAGCGCCAGCCCATTGAGGTAACCGGCGGCCGCGCCAATCAGGAAGCCCACCATCAGGGTCTTGCCGAAAATATAGAGCGCGTGGCTGAAGACGTTGCCCTGGCCCCAGGACACAATGCCCTCAAACACCAGCACGGCCAGCAGCGCGCCCAGGGGGTCAATGATGATGCCCTCCCAGCGCAGGATGTTGGCGATGGTGGAGGTGGGTCGAACCGCGCGCAGTAGCGGTGCGATAACCGTGGGGCCGGTCACCACGGAAATGGCGCCAAACAGCAGGGCCACTTCCCAGGGCACTTCAAGTATCCAGCGTGCCGCCAGGGTGCCAATGGTACTGGTCACCAGCGCGCCTACCGGAATCAGGTTGCGCACCATCTTGCCGTGGCTGCGTATTTCCTCGGCCCGCAGGGTCAGGCTGCCCTCAAACAGGATGATGGCCACCGCCAGGGAGATCATGGGGAAGAGGATGTCGTCAAAGACCGCTTCGGGGTTGAGGAAGCCGGTCACTGGTCCGGCCACAATACCGCCAATCAGCAGGAACAGGATGGCCGGCATGCGCATACGCCAGGCCAGCCATTGGCAGAACAGGGAGATCACGCCGATGCTGGCGAGTATCATTGCCGTACTCACAGCCATAAATCAGGTTCCGTGTTGATGTTCTATGAGTTCGCCCGCCGGGCAATACGGTTCAGCAGCCGGGCAGCGGCAAAGAAACCAAAACTGGCGGTTACCGGGCTGGCAGCGCCAAAGCCGGAGGCGCAATCGAGCCTCACCGGCCCGTCGGTTGCAGGCTTCTGGTGACAGACCTCGCCATTGCCAGCCGGATAGGTCAGCTGCTCCAGGGAGTATATCGCCTCAATACCAAAACGCCGCTTCGGATTGCGGGAGAAGCCATACTCACGCCGCAGGGTGTTGCGCACCTTGGCCAGCAACGGGTCCTGGGTGGTTTTGCTGAGATCCGCCACCTGGATCTGGGTCGGGTCCATCTGGCCGCCCGCGCCGCCGGCGCAGACCACCGTGATTTTCCGCCGCTGGCAATGGGCCAGCAGCGCCGCCTTGGCTTTGACGCTGTCGATGGCGTCCACCACCCCGGTCATATCGTCGGTAATCAGTTCCTGAACGTTTTTGACGGTCAGAAAACCGAAATGCACTCGAATATCGGCGTGCGGGTTAATCGCCTTGAGCCGCCGGGCCATGGCATCGGTCTTGGTCTGGCCGTACTGGCCGTCCAGGGCGTGTAGCTGGCGGTTGGTGTTGGACACGCAGATATCGTCCATGTCGATCAGGGTGAGGGTCCCTATGCCGCTTCGGGCGAGGGCTTCGGCGGCCCAGGAACCCACGCCGCCCAGTCCGACAATGGCAATGTGAGCGTTGCGGAAGGCCGTCAGTGCCTGGCGGCCATAGAGTCGTTTAATGCCGCCAAAACGGAAGTCATAATCATCGGCTGTCATGCAAGGCTCGTACTCTCAGGATGCAAAGCGCCCATTGTAGCAAGAGTGTGATGCATTACCGTAATCCGGGAAGCAGGTTGAGGCGATATGGCCAGAAGAATGACGGTCGCGGCCCGACTACCGGTGGTAGCCAGGACGGGACCATCAGAAGGGGTTTAGCGGATAAACGGGTTGAGCAGTCGGGTGAAAGTGCCGGTGAGCTTCACCGGAGCACTCAGAACCGACAGGGTGATGCAGTCTTCGTTGCCGACCGCCACAGGGCGGTGCTCGTCGTGCTCGTCGAGCGAGACAAAATCCCACTGGTTGAAGACCCCGTTCTGGTCACTGAACGCGCCCTGGAGGATCACCGTGGTCTCGTCGCCCTTGTGGGTATGGGCGGGCGCCTTGCCACCGGCAACCAGCTTCTGAAGCACCACCCGGTCATGCTGGTCCGGAAACTTGTCGGTGATGTCCAGCACACTCACATCCCCCAACTGGCGTTTCCAGGGCAGATCGTTGATGTCCTGGCCCAGCAATTTCTGCAGGGGGCTGACCTTTGGGGCTTCGGCCACCGGGCTGGTGTCTTCAGGCGCCTCGTCGATGCGTGCCATCAACTGCTCAAAGCTGGTATCGGATACCGAAACCTTGGGCTGCTGGTCCATCATGACCGCGCCCAGGCTGTCGAGGGTGTCCACCCGGCCACGGCACTCGGGGCATTGCTCCAGGTGCAGCCGGATGCACAGCGCCCGCGGCTCGCTCAGGTTGCCTGCGCTGTATTCCATCAGGGTAAGGCTGTCAGGATGATGCCGGGTCATACGTTCTGGTCCTGCAAGATCACTTTCAGTTTGTTCAGTGCCAGGCGCACCCGGCTTTTCACGGTGCCGAGTGGAATGCCCAGCTCGTCGGCCACCATCTGGTGGGATTTATGTTCCATGTACACTTTTGCGATGACGGTAATCTGTTCTTCGGGCAGCTGGCCCAGGGACTCCCGGATACGGCGCTCAGACATCAGCCGGTGCAGTGAGGTGACCGGTTCGTCTTCATTTTCGCCGGGAATCTGCCACAGATCCTCGGTTTCCACGGCCATCTCGGCGTTCCTGCGCTGCAGCTTGCGCAGCATGTCGATGCGCTGGTTCCGGGCGATGGTGAATATCCAGGTGGAGGCCGCAGCCTTGCGCCAGTCATACAGGCAGGAGCGCCGCCAGATGGAGATGAACACCTCCTGAACCAGCTCCTCCGCGTGATTGGCGATGCCGTTGGAGATCGCGTAATACTTGATCTGCGGGGCAAAATGCTCGAACAGGGCCTGGTAGGCGGCCCGGTCCTGATGCTTGCCAACTTTCTCCAGCAGCACACCCCAAGGGTCTTTACGGCCCTCGGCTTTGGCTGGTTTCTGATCCAGTGTGGTCACCGGACGCTCCTTGACGGTCGCGTGTGTTGAGCGCTTTATAGCAATCATTTTATTCACTCATCGCAGATTTGTCAGTGCAGGGATTTACGCCCTGTTGCAATAAGTGGATTGCTCTTGCGTACGAAAAAAATAATCGAGCGGTGAGGAATTGCCTCACTGCTCGAGATAGGTGTAGCCATCCAGGCCCTCGGCCAACTCGGCCAACAGGGTCTGGCTCAGTGCCGTGGGAAGCTCGCTGTGGGCAAACTTTTCCCGGTAGGCGGTGAGCAGAGTTGCCGGTTCGAAATTCACATAGCGCAGGACCCGGGCCACGGTATCACCTTCCACGGTTTCGGTGACGGCGTAGTGGCCGTCCTTGTTCAGGCGCACGTCCACGGAATGGGTGTCACCAAACAGGTTGTGCATGTCTCCCAGGATTTCCTGATAGGCGCCGGTCATGAAAAAGCCCATGAGCAGTGGGTCGTCTGCCCGTTCCTCGGGCAGGGGTAGCGTGGTTTCGATGCCCTGGCCATCCACGTACTGGTCGATCCGGCCGTCGGAATCGCAGGTGATGTCCTGGATGACCACTCGCCGGTTCAGCGGGCGGGTCAGGCCATTAATCGGCATCACCGGGAAAATCTGGTCAATGCCCCAGACATCGGGCAGGGACTGGAACAGAGAGAAATTGACGAACAGCTTTTCGGCCAGCTTTTCATTCAGCTCATCGAGGATTTCCCGATGCACGCGGTTGGCGGTATCCAGTTCGCTGTGCAGCAGACGACAGCCCACGGTGTACAGGTTTTCCGCCTGAGCCCGGTGGGCCAGTGATAGCAGACCGTGAGCAAACTGGGCATGGACATCGGCCATGGCGTGCAGAATGTCATGGTAGATCTCCGCCAGCGAGCGGGAGGAGTGCTCGTCGCGCAGGCTTTGCAGGTCGCGCCAGAGATCGTGCAGCGGTGCGGGAGCATCCGGGGATGGCTGTTTCGATGGCCGTTGATCGGGCTTTTCCTGGTCGATCACGTTGGTGACCAGCACCGAATGGTGGGCCGTCAGGGCGCGGCCGGATTCGCTGATCAGGTCCGGGTGGGGAATGCCCTGGCGGTCGCATTCAGCCTGCAGCACGTGCACCACGTTATAGGCGTACTCGGCCACGCTGTAGTTCATCGAACAGCTGCTGCGCGAGCGGGTACCCTCGTAATCCACGCCCAGGCCACCGCCAATATCCACGGTGCCAATCGGGGCGCCGAGTTGACGCAGTTCGGTGTAGAACCGGGCGCATTCCCGCAGGCCGGTCTGGATGTCCCGGATGTTGGCAATCTGCGAGCCCAGGTGAAAATGCAGCAGTTGCAGGGCATCCAGCGCGTTATGGCGGCGCAGGGTTTCGACCACATCCAGCACCTGGCTGGCGGACAGGCCGAACTTGGATTTCTCGCCCCCGGTATTCTGCCAGTTGCCCTTGCCGATGGTGGCCAGGCGGGCGCGCACACCAATCAACGGGGCCACACCGAGTTTGTCCGCCTCCTCCAGGATGACGGGCAACTCGGACTGCTTTTCCACCACAATGAACACGCGGTAGCCCAGCTTCCGGCCAATCAGTGCCAGACGGATGTATTCCCGGTCCTTGTAGCCGTTGCACACGATGGTGGAGCCGGCTTTGCCGGTCAGTGCCAGCACGGCCATGAGTTCCGGCTTGCTGCCCGCTTCCAGGCCGACCTGACCGGCGGAGGCGGCTGGTTCGGCCGCCAGCAGTTCTTCCACCACGCGGCGCTGCTGGTTGACCTTGATGGGATAGACGGCGGTGTACTTGCCCTGGTATCCCTGCTCGGCGGTCACCTTGTTGAAGGCGTTGCACAGGCGATTGACCCGGTCATGCAGGATGTCGGTGAAGCGAATCAGTACCGGCAAAGCCACGCCCTGTTCGGTCAGTGTCCGGGTCAGGGCCGGCAGATTGATGTGGGCGTCCGTTTGGCCCCGGTCCGGTCGGATTTCCACCTCGCCGCTGGCGTTGACAGAGATATAACCGTCGCTCCAGTGGGCAATGTTGTAGACCTTGTGGGCAGGCTGGGCTGCGGAGTGGGGCATGGTTGCTATCCTGTTCATTGGAAACCGGGCGCGCGGTGTTTGGCTGCATTGTAGGAGCTGGCCGCTGGCCCTACAATACGCCGCCCGCAAACGGCCGGGCCCGGCGGTAATCGCACACACTGAGAGGCAGACATGACAGCATTGAACGACGGTTGGTTTACCGAGGTTTTCCAGGATCAGGGCACCGCATTTTCCCTGCAGGTCAAGCGTAAGCTCCATGAGGAGCAAACGCCGTTTCAGAAGCTCGAAATTTATGAAACCGAAACCTTCGGCAACCTGATGGTGCTTGATGGTTGTGTGATGCTGACCTCCCGCGACAATTTTCTCTACCACGAGATGATGACGCATCCGGCCTTGTTTACCCACAAGAACCCGAAAAAGGTGGTGATTATCGGCGGGGGCGATTGCGGCACCCTGAAAGAGGTGTTGAAGCACCCGGGCGTGGAAGAAGCCTGGCAGGTGGAAATCGATGAGCGGGTAACCCGGATGTCCGAGAAGTACTTCCCGGAACTGTGCGAAAGCAACGATGACCCCCGCGCCAATTTCTTCTTTGGTGACGGTATCCAGTGGATGCGGGATGTTGAGCCGGGCAGCGTGGATGTGGTGATCGTCGACAGTACCGACCCGGTGGGCCCGGCGGAAGGGCTTTTTGCGCTCGATTTTTACCGGGACGCCATGGCGGCGTTGGGTGAGGGCGGCATCATCGTCCAGCAGAGTGAGTCGCCCTTGCTGCACACCGACACCATTATCAAGGACATTCATGGTGACATGCGCCAGGCAGGCCTGGACCATGTACAGACTCTGGCATTCCCGCAGCCGGTCTACCCCACCGGGTGGTGGAGCTGCACCATGGGCAGCAAGGAAAACCCACTGAAGTATTTCCGGGAAGAGGATGCCGTCAATCGTCCCTTCGTGACCCGCTATTACAACCGGGGCGTTCATCAGGGCGCGTTGGCCATGCCCCAGTTCATGGTGGATGCACTGGAAGATGAGGTGCGCCCGGAAGAGGGCTGATCATTGATTTGAGTCCGTTTCCGAGGCAGGCCAGTTTCGGGCTTGCATAAAAAAGGGGTGCCGATATCGGCACCCCTTTTTGTTTGTCTGTTTGCCAGCGATTTACTTGCTGGAAACAAACTCCGGATAGGCTTCCATACCACACTCGGACAGGTCGACGCCTTCGTACTCGTCTTCTTCGGAAACCCGAATGCCCATCACGGCTTTCAGGATTGCCCAGACGATCAGGCTGGCCACGAATACCCAGATGAAGATGGTCAGGGCGCCGATGATCTGGCCGCTGAAGGTCGCGCCCGGGTTGGTAACCGGTACCAGCAGCAGACCCAGCAGGCCACACACGCCGTGCGCGGAGATGGCACCGACCGGATCGTCAATGCGCAGCTTGTCCAGAGTCACGATGCTCAGTACCACCAGCAGACCACCCAGGGCACCCCACAGAGTCGCTGTCAGAGCGCTCGGAGTGGAAGGCTCGGCCGTGATCACAACCAGACCGGCGATGGCGCCGTTCAGCAGCATGGTCAGGTCGGCCTTGCCAAACATGGCGCGAGCGGTAATCAGGGCCGCAACGGCACCACCAGCAGCGGCAGCGTTGGTGTTCAGGAATACCATGGCCACGGAGTTGGCGCTGGCGATGTCGCCCAGTTTCAGAACGGAACCGCCGTTGAAGCCGAACCAGCCCATCCACAGGATGAAGGTACCCAGAGCCGCCAGCGGCAGGTTGGCACCCGGGAAGGCGCGGATTTCGCCATTCGGGCCGTACTTGCCCTTACGCGGACCAAGCAGCAGCACACCAGCCAGGGCGGCAGCAGCGCCAGCCATGTGCACGATGCCGGAACCGGCGAAGTCACTGAAGCCCAGGTCGCCCAGGTTGAACATGCCGAACACGTCAGCACCGCCCCAGGTCCAGGCGCCTTCCAGCGGGTAGATAAAGCCGGTCATGAACACGGCGAAGATCAGGAAAGACCACAGCTTCATACGCTCAGCCACGGCACCGGATACGATGGACATAGCGGTAGCGACGAAGACCACCTGGAAGAAGAAGTCGGAAGCGGCAGAGTAGATGGAACCACCCTCGAAGCCACCGTCACGGGCGGCGAAATCACCCAGAATGCTTTCGACATTGATGCCGGCGATGCCGGAGAGGAAGTAGCTGCCGCCGTACATGATGGCGTAACCGCACACCAGGTACATGATGCAGGAAATGGCAAACAGGGCCACGTTCTTGGTCAGGATTTCAGTGGTGTTCTTGGCGCGCACCAGACCGGATTCCAGCATGGCAAAGCCTGCTGCCATCCACATAACCAATGCACCGCACACCAGGAAATAAAACGTATCTATAGCGTACTGCAGGTGAAAAAGATTACTTTCCATGGGAAGCCCTCCGCACAAGGCTTGTCAAATCAGAAATTTTTGCGTTGGCTGAGATTTATTATGTCTGTTATCAGACTGCTTCTTCGCCGGTCTCGCCAGTCCGGATCCGGATGGCCTGAGCCAGCTCGGTCACGAAAATCTTGCCGTCACCGATCTTGCCGGTGTTGGCCGCTTTGGTGATGGCTTCGATGACCTGGTCCAGCAGGTCGTCGCCAATGGCGATTTCCACCTTCACTTTGGGCAGGAAGTCCACCACGTATTCTGCGCCACGATAGAGCTCGGTATGGCCCTTCTGCCGACCGAAGCCTTTCACTTCGGTGACCGTCACGCCCTGTACGCCAATCTCGGAAAGTGCCTCACGGACATCATCCAGTTTGAAAGGCTTGATGATTGCTGTCACAAGTTTCATTGCTGTCTCCTTGATAAAGCCGTCCCAACAGGTGGGCCCTTCGGCCAGTTGTTGAGTTCGGGATGCTGCTACCTCGCACGTCAATTGTGCGGATTGCGTACGTAGGCTTTAGCATCGGGTGTGCCAACGCAAAAAAGTTCTTTTAATACAGTTGCTTGACCTAAAGCGGTTCTATTTTAGCGCAGTTGCGCGCACCAATGTGGGGCGCGGTGTCAACCGCTGGCTTAAAATAGAGCAGCCCGCGCGGTCCCGAGCTACTGCAAAGCTATGTGTTGACAGTATGGCACCGGCACCGCTGTGATACACTGTAAAAACATGATGTTGTCAGCTTCAATCTGTGGCCGGCAACGAACGCATACCGACAGAAACCCGCAATAGAGGTGTCTCATGAAAGGGCCGCAGGATATTTTTGCCCAGCTACAGGGCCAGTTCGGACAGTTTGTCCCTGACATGGCCCGGGCTGCCCGGGACGATGTGGAAACCCAGGTCCGTGCCAGTGTGATGGCGGTGATGTCCCGTCTGGAACTGGTCACCCGGGAGGAATTCGATGCCCAGCAGGCCGTTCTGGAAAAGACCCGTGAGAAAGTCGATCTGCTGGAAAAACGGGTAGCCGAGCTGGAAAGCCGCACCTCCTCATCCTGATCGTCAACGCACGTTGAAGGCCGGGCAAAGGAATGGTGCCCGGCGCTATCTGCTCATCACCACGGAAGGTTGTCATGCTTGCCATTGTTCACTCCCGCGCCAGCGTCGGGGTCAGTGCCCCTGCGGTCACCATTGAAGTGCATCTGTCCGGCGGATTGCCGGCACTCTCTATTGTCGGCCTGCCGGAGACCGGCGTCCGTGAATCCAAGGACCGGGTCCGCAGTGCCCTGTTGAACGCCGGCTTTGATTTTCCCGCCCGTCGTATCACCATCAATATGGCGCCGGCCGACCTTCCCAAGGAGGGTGGGCGCTTCGACCTGCCTATCGCTCTCGGTATCCTCGCTGCTTCCGGACAGATCCCGGCGGAATCCCTGAATGATCTGGAATGCATCGGTGAACTATCCCTGGATGGCGCCCTGCGCCCATTAAAAGGCGTGCTGCCGGCGGTATTGGCCGCCCGGGAGGCTGGTCGCTCATTGCTCCTGCCCCAGGACAATGCAGCCGAAGCGGCCCTGGCCAGCGACGGTGACGTGCTGGCGGCGACCCACCTGCTGACGGTTTGTGAACACTTGTCGGGGCGCGCAAAGTTGGTGCCTGTGCCCCGTGCTGAGGATGCCGCTCTGACGGCCTCTGGGTCTTCAGGCCCGGATCTCGCGGATGTGCGGGGCCAGCAGGTGCCGCGCCGGGCACTGGAAGTGGCGGCGGCCGGCGGACACAACCTGTTGTTTTTCGGCCCTCCAGGCACGGGCAAGAGTATGTTGGCGAGCCGGCTGCCCGGCATTCTGCCCACGCTGGCGGATGAGGCCGCAATGGAAGTGGCCAGCGTGCACTCGGTTGCGGGGCATGCGGTCGAGGCCGGTGCCTGGCGCCGACCGCCATTCCGGGCGCCACACCATACGGCCTCGACCGCATGCCCCGCAACCGAGTGCACGCTGGCGGATGAGGCCGCAATGGAAGTGGCCAGCGTGCACTCGGTTGCGGGGCATGCGGTCGAGGCCGGTGCCTGGCGCCGACCGCCATTCCGGGCGCCACACCATACGGCCTCGGCGGTGGCGCTGGTGGGTGGTGGGAGTAGTCCCCGGCCCGGAGAAATTTCCCTGGCCCATCGTGGGGTGCTGTTCCTTGATGAGCTGCCGGAGTTCGACCGCCGGGTACTGGAAGTGCTGCGCGAACCCATGGAAAGTGGGGAAATTGTGATCAGCCGGGCTGCCCGGCAGGTGACCTTTCCCGCCCGCTTCCAGGTGGTGGCTGCCATGAATCCCTGCCCTTGCGGTTATCACGGGCATCCGACCATCGAATGCCAGTGCACACCGACTCAGGTAATGCGCTACCGCGCCAAGATATCCGGCCCGTTGCTGGATCGATTCGATTTGCATGTGGAAGTGCCCGTACAGACGGGCGATGTCCTGCTGGCCAGTGGGGAGCAGGGTGAATCCAGTGTCTCGGTACACGAGCGGGTTATGGCGGCTCGTGCCGCCCAGGATGCCCGGGGCGTGCTGAACGCTGCCCTGTCCGGGAAGGCTTTGGATAGCGCCTGTGCACTGGATGCGGACAGCCAGCAGTTGCTGTCTTCGGCCATGGAGCGCCTGGGGTTGTCGGCCCGTGCGCTGCACCGGATCCTGCGTGTGGCACGCACGCTGGCGGACCTGGAAGGTCATGGTCACCTGCAGCGCCAGCACCTGATGGAGGCCCTGGGCTATCGCCAGCTGGATCGGCAGCAGGGCCAGAGCTCGGTGATTTCAGCCTGACCGGCGGGACTCTGTTAAACTGTCACCAAATTCCAGACAAGACCAACATCCGCTGTGGCGGTTGAGGATGACAGATGACCGATCAGACAGATAATCGAGAGTCTTCCGGAGAAAACCCGGTAACGACCCGCCGTGGTGTTCGCAGCTTTGTGTTGCGCCAGGGCCGCATGACCGAAGGCCAGAAAAAGGCCTATGACCGGCTGTGGCCGGAATACGGCTTGACCCGTGAGGACGGCATGATTGATCCGCGCCAGGTATTCGGGCGTGACAACATGTTGAACCTTGAAATCGGCTTTGGCATGGGCCGCTCTCTGGCGGACATGGCCGAGGCAGCGCCGGAGCAGGATTTCATCGGGGTGGAAGTGCACCTGCCGGGTGTCGGCGCCCTGCTCAAGGAAGTCGAGGAGCGCGGGCTCAAGAATGTGCGTGTGTACAGCATCGATGCCAACGATGTGATCGACCTTTGCCTGCCGGAAGCCTGCCTAGACCGGGTCATGGTGTTCTTCCCGGATCCCTGGCCGAAGAAAAAGCACCACAAGCGTCGTCTGGTGCAGCCGGAGTTCGTCCAGCGCATCCGCCACAAGTTGCGGGTTGGCGGTGTATTGCACTTGGCCACGGACTGGGAAAACTACGCCGAGCACATGCTGGAGGTGATGAACGAAGCCGAAGGTTTCGCCAACACCCAGGAGCAGGGCGGTTATTCGCCTCGCCCCGAGGAGCGACCGATCACCAAGTTCGAGAAGCGGGGTGAGAACCTGGGTCACGGTGTCTGGGACCTGCTGTTCTACCGCACCAACTGATTCGCCGGCAGGGCCACTCCAGGCCGAAAGACTGGGGTGGCGACCGCTGAACGTTTTACTGGCTGTGGCTGAGAGGGTGCCGCCGCGCCGCCCGGATCACCACCAACCCGGCTGCGCCCAGTACAAACCCGGTGTATTTGAGTAGCGCCAGGATCGCAGCGGTCAGGCTCAGGCCATCGGAGGGCGGGTTGAAGTTGTTCAGCAGCACGATGTTCTCAATGACATCGCTCAACCCGGCCACGACAAACAGGGTGCGTACGCCCCGGGCAATCATGCGCTCGCGAATGCCGGGCCGATCCCGGGTGAAATGCCGGGTCAACTGCAACAGGGCCGCCAGGTAGGTAACCACAAACAGGAAATCCAGCCACAGGGCCACTTTCGCCAGGGTGAGGGTGTCGCGAGGCCAGCTGAGGAGGATGGCGTGGGTCTGCTCGGCGCTGCCAGCCAACTGGAAGCTGATCAGGCCTTGAGGCGCTGCCGCGGTCTGCAAAGGCTGGTTGACGACCGCCATGGCGATCAACAGGGAGGCGGCCAGAACCATGGAGATCTTCATGGGCAGGCGCATGGGCAGGTTGGGCAGCCAGGTTGGTCGTGGATGGTCCTTCACAGAAAACGCTCCAGCAAACTGTTCAGATAGCGCTGACCCTGCTCCGTGGCCTGAATGCGGTCCCGGGTCAGCAGCCCTTGATTCCTCAGTTCTTCAAGTTTTACCGCAATGGATGATAGCGGTAAACCCGTACGTTCACAGTATAGTGACTCCTCCACGCCTTGCCTCAGGCGCAGTGCGTTCATCATGAATTCCAGGGGCCGGTCTTCCGCTTTAATCTCCTCTTTGCCAGCGGTACGGGAGCCGATTCGGTTCAGGTAAGCGTCGGGCTGGCGGGTTTTCCAGTAGCGCAGGAGACGTCCGTCTTCCAGGCTGACTTTGCCGTGCCCGCCTGCGCCCAGGGCGAGGTAATCGCCAAAGGTCCAGTAGTTCAGGTTGTGGCGGCTCTCACGTCCGGGCAGGCTCCAGGCCGAGACTTCATAATCGCAAAAGCCCTGGCGGTGGAGATACGCCGCGCCCGCCTCGTAAATATCCCCCAGGCGATCATCGTCCGGGATCTCGGGCGGTCGGGAGAAAAATTCGGTGTTGGGTTCGATGGTGAGCTGGTACCACGACAGGTGGGTGGGCTGATAGCTCACCGCAATCTCAAGATCCCTCAGCGCCTGCTCCGGTGTCTGGCCTGGCAGGCCGTGCATCAGGTCGATGTTGAAGTTGTCGAAGCCGGCGCTCCGCGCGCTTTCGATGGCCTTGCGCGCGGCCTCGCTGTCGTGGATCCGCCCCAACGCCTGTAAATGCTCGGGATTGAAACTCTGAACGCCAATGGACAGTCGGTTTATGCCGGCTTCCCGGAATTCACGAAAGCGGCCGGCTTCCAGCGTGCCGGGGTTCGCCTCCAGGGTGATCTCGGGGTCTTTGCGAAAATCCAGCCGTTGGCGCAATTGTTCGAACAGTTGTCGATAAAAGTCCCCGGACATCAACGATGGCGTGCCCCCGCCGATGAATACGCTCTCAATGGGTCGTCCGCGTACCAGTGCCAGATCCTGGTCCAGGTCCTCAATCAGCGCGGCCAGGTAGTCGGATTCGGGGATCTCGCCACGGATGGCGTGGGAGTTGAAGTCACAATAGGGGCATTTGCGCACACACCACGGCACATGGATATACAGGGACAGGGGAGGACATACCACCGCCGGATCGCTGGCCTGCGTGGTCTGGGGATCAGGCATCGGCCTTCAACTGCTCCAGCAGGCTGGCCAGTGCCCGCCCACGATGACTGATGCGGCCTTTCTGTTCACGGGTCAGTTCGGCGGCACTCCGGAAGTATTCGGGCACCAGGAAAACCGGATCGTAACCAAAACCGCCATCGCCCTTGGGCTCGAACAGAATTCGACCGGGCCAGCGACCGTGGCAAATGATCGGTGTGGGATCATCGGCATGGCGCAGATACACCAGCACGCAGTGGAACTGGGCCGTCCTTTCTTTATCGGGTACGTCTTTCAGGGCAGCCAGCAGGGCCTGCACGTTATCGGCATCGCTGGCCTGGGGGCCGGCATATCGCGCGGAGCGCACACCCGGTTGACCATCCAAGGCGTCCACGGCCAGGCCGCTGTCATCGGCCAGGGCCGGCAGACCGGTCTGGCGGGCGGCATTCCGCGCCTTGAGGATGGCGTTTTCCACAAAGGTAACGGCCGGCTCCTCCGCCTCGGTCACACCCAGTTCGCCCTGGGCCACGGGCTCAAGGCCCAGTGGGGAAAGCAGGTGGTCCAGTTCGGCAATCTTGCCGGCATTATTGCTGGCGATAACGAGTCTTCGGCTCATGGGGTTAGTCTTGGAACAGTGTGTGGGTAAAGCGCACGGGCAGATCATCTTCAGAGCCTGCCGGCTGTGCGGTCACGTTGAAAGTCATCATACCGCCTGACTGGTACTGGTATTGGGCGATGAAGTAAACGGCATCTCCTTCCTTGATCCGGCGGAATCCCAGGAAGGTGGTTTGCTGGATGTCGTTGGAGACGCTGCCCTCTACCTGACCATTGACCGGTTTAAGCTGGCCATTCTCCGCCTCACGCATGATCGCGATGTTAACGACGCCTATGCCGTTGCCCCGTTGCAGATCATTGGCCTTGGCGACTTCTGGCGCCAGGAAAGTACTGGGGAACACGCTCCAGAGAACCGTGTATTCACCGAAGTCCTTCTGATCGGCGTGTGCCTGGACGCTGGCAAGTAGCAAGGCGGTCAGGGTGAATAGCAAAGCCGTGGCGTGACGAGTGATCATCATGATTCCTCCCGTGTAATGCGATAAATGGCAATTTCACCGAGCAGGTTGGGCCAGGCCCTGGCCAGCCAACTATTCTGGTGCTGGCCGTCCACCACGCGTCGGGTCTTGATCCGAATGCCTTTTTTCCGGCACAACGCCTCGAAATCCTTGAACGTACACAGTCGGATGTTTGGCGTGTTGTACCATTTATAAGGTAGTGCATTTGATTCGGGCATTCGACCTGAGAGCGCCAAGCCCCAGCGCAGGCGCCAGTGGGCAAAGTTCGGGAAGGTGACGATGCCTTCCCGACCGACCCGCAACATTTCCTCGATCACCATGTCGGGCCGGCGAACGGCCTGTAGCGCCTGGGTCATCAGGACGATGTCGAACATGCCGTCGTCAAAGTTCTCCAGGCCTTGGGTATCCAGGTTCTGCTCGATAACGCTGACGCCGCGCCCCATACACGTTGTGATGTGGTCCGGGTTGATTTCAAGACCAAAGCCGGTGGCGTTGCGCTCGCGCTGCAGGTAATCCAGTAGCGTGCCGTCGCCGCAACCCAGGTCAAGTACGTGCTGGCCCGGGCCCACCCATTGCTGAATGATTTCAAGATCCGGTCTCATGCGCCTACCTCCCGTGCAACCCGGTCCATGTAAGCGGTGAAGATGTCGGTGTACCTGGGGGTGGGAATCAGGAAGGCATCATGACCCCAGGGGGCATCAATCTCCGCGTAGCTGACTTTCTTGCGGGCCGAGATCATGGCGTTCACCAACTCCTCCGAACGGGCCGGGGAGAAACGCCAGTCGGTGCTGAACGACAACACCAGGAATTCACAGCGCGCCGGCGCCAGGGCCTTGGGCAGATCCCCGTGGGTGTCCCAGGCGGGGTCGAAATAGTCCAGCGCCCGGGTCATCAGCAGGTAGGTGTTGGCGTCAAAGCTTTCTGAAAACCGCTCACCCTGATAGCGCAGGTAGCTTTCCACCTGGAACTCGGCGCCAAAGCCGAATTTGTAGGCTTCGTCCCGCAGTTCCCGGCCAAATTTTTCGCCCATGGAAGCATCGGACAGGTAGGTGATGTGGCCCACCATACGTGCCAGCATCAGGCCACGGCGGGGAACCGTGTCAAAATCGTAATAGCGGCCTTCGTGGAATTCCCGGTCGGAGGTGATTGCCTGCCGGGCCACCTCGTTGAAGGCAATGTTCTGGGCGCTCAGTTTTGGCGTGGAGGCGATCACCACCGAATGGCGCAGCCGGTCCGGGTAACTCAGGCTCCACTGCATTGCCTGCATACCACCCAGGGAGCCGCCAACCACGGCGGCCCATTGTTCAATGCCGAGGCGATCGGCCAGCCGGGCCTGGCTTTCCACCCAGTCGGTCACGGTGATGACGGGGAAGTCCGGGCCGAAGGGTTTACCGGTATCCGGATTTATCGAACCCGGACCGGTGCTACCATGGCAACCCCCAAGGTTGTTCACGCTGACCACGAAAAAGCGGTTGGTGTCGATGGGCTTGCCAGGGCCAATGCAGCTGTCCCACCAGCCGGGCTTGCGTTCATCCATGCTGTGGTAACCGGCGGCGTGGTGATGGCCGCTCAGGGCATGGCAGATGAGGACAGCGTTGCTGGCGTCGCCGTTCAGCTCGCCGTAGGTTTCAACCACCAGGTCGTAGCTGTTCAGGGTCTGGCCGCAGGCCAGTTCGATCGGTTGATCAAAATGCAGGGTTTCGGGGCTGACAAGGCCCACGGAATCCGGGGGCAGGGAATCGGGCATGGGTGTGATGGGTTCCTGGTCCGGTCCACGAATATCTGGCCAACGGCCGTGAAGTTGCGCGAACGTGCGCGAGCCGGTCAGTTTAAAGCCGGCTGCCGGTGGCTGCAACCGGCAACCGCTGGTGTTAAACCGCCCCGGAGAGGTTTACCACCTTCTGTTGTACCGTGCTGGGTGGCGGCTTGCGGATCTGTCGGCTCATGGCGTTGGTCATGGCCAACTGCCGTTGCAGGCCGGCGATGGTCTTGTCCAGCCGCTCCCGTTCAGTGCGGCTGTTGCGGTCGGTCTCCACCATTTCACGCAGACGGCGGATCTGGTGTTCCAGCATCTGTTTCTGTTCCAGGGAATACTGCATTACCGGCAACAGGGCCTGCTGTGGCCACCGTTCGACGTCTTTCCTGGCGCGTTCATGCAGTTGGCGCGCCTCGCTGACCATAACGTTGAAGAAGCGCCGAACCAGTACGGATTGCTCGGTCAGCACGTTCTTGGGACTGATACGGAAGCGCCGGGCCTTTTTGCGCAGGTCCCGGACGGCGATCATGTGCCGTCCCACTCGCAGTGGTGTTGGTGCCAGATGGTGGGTGCCATGGTGTTCGTTGTATCGGCTGTAGATGCCGGTGGCCATTTTCTCGGCCAGATGGGCTTCACTCAACAGGTTTGCCATGTCGTTTTCGATCAGCTCGAAGAACTGCTCCATGGCCCGGTTCATGCCGGCGGTGGTCCAGCTTTTGGACATCATCTTGCGGACTTTGTCGGCGTGGGCCTCGAACCGGTCCTCGTCAAGGATCTTGGCCAGGATGTCGCCCTGGGAGTCCATCAGCCGTCGGGAAGAGCGAAGGGTAATGAGCTTTTTGTTGTAAAACTCATAATCCTTCTGGGCGCGTTCGGCCAGGCGCCGAAGGGTGGCTTTATCCGTGGTTGCGCCGCTAAAGGCCTCCCGCTCCTGCTCCAGGCCATCGAGGCGGGCCTTGAGGTTGGCCTGGCTGTTCTGCAGCATGCCCAGCAGGTCGCTGATCAGGTTCTGGGTGATCAACTGCTCTTTGTACGTGAGAATGCGCTGGACAATCAGGTTTTCCAGTTGGTCCAGGTTGGAGCGTGCAAACAGTGCGTCGTCCTGGCGAACACGACCCAACAGGGCCTGCTTCGCAGACAGGGGAATGACATCGCGATGGTTGATGCCCAGGTGATCCGCGGTCTCGCCACGGATGCGTTCAATGGCGGCGGCCGTGTATTCCTCGCCCTGAAGGTCGTCCCACAGCACGTCAATCTTGTTCAGGACCGCGAAGCGACCGGCGCGGTGGTCGGCGTCCCGGGTATCGATGTGCTCGCTCCACAGCGCCATGTCGCTGGCGGTGACACCGGCGTCGGCGCTGAGGGCAAAGATAACGGCGTGGGCCCGGGGCAGCATGCTGTAGGTCAGCTCCGGTTCCGAGCCAAGGGCGTTGAGGCCCGGCGTATCCAGGATACGCAGTCCTTGTTCAAACAGGGGATGGCGGATGCTGATCAGGGCATGTCGCCAAGCCGGTACAAGCACCTGGCCCGGGTTTTCCCGGTCCTGATCCAGCATGGCTTCGTTGAATCCCAGGTCCCGGGCGTAGTCCGGTGAGACGCTTTTGGTGCGGGCGACTTCGGCCAGCACGTCCCGCATGAGGTCGGGTTGGTGCTCGTCCAGCTCAAAGCGTTGCCAGCGTTCGGGCTGTTTGCGCAGTTGCTGGAGTGACAGCTCGCCTGTCCGGGTTTCAATGGGCAGCAGGTTGAGGTAGTTCTGTCCCTGCTCCCGGTCGAAAAACAGCTCGGTGGGGCACATGGTGGTGCGGCCCGCCTGGGAAGGCAGCATCCGCTGGCCATACCCGGAGAAGAACAGGGCGTTGATCAGCTCCGTTTTGCCCCGGGAGAATTCGCCCACAAAGGCAATGGTCAGTTCGTCTTCGAGCAGCAGTTCCACCCCGTTGCGGATGCGCTGCCCGATGTCATCCGAAAACAGGTCATTGTTCTGCAGCCAGAGTCGATAATGCCCCATCTGCCGGATCAGGTCTTTTTTCCACTGATGGTAGGCCTCAACCTGCCGTGACAGTGTTCCCTGTTGTTGCATCGGACGTTCCTTCTTCTATTTCGACATTGCCCCGGATTACATGCCCAGGCCAAGAGAACCCATGCCTGCCGCGATTTTCATGTGATCGATAGCGACAGTAATCACGTTCAGGATCAGAAAAACAATGATCGGGGACAAGTCCAGGCCGCCCATGGACGGCATGATGTTTCGTACCGGGCGCATCACCGGTTCGGTCAACTGTGCCACCAGTTGAATGGCCGGGTGCCCGCTCTGGGGTGCAATCCAGCTCACGATGACCACCGCGATCACGGACCAGAAGTATATCTTCACAATCAGGCTGAGAACGTTAAGTACCGCCCAGACCAGCAAGGTCAGCGGATTCACCATGGGAATGCCGCCGTTCAGGGCCACCAGAATCAGGAAGAAGGTGAGCGCCTGGATGATCACCGCCAGCACCAGGGAGGCCCCATCAATGCCTCCCAGGCCAGGGATGATACGACGCAGGGGGCGCAACGGCGGATTGGTGGCCTTCACCACAAACTGGGTGATGGGGTTGTAGAAATCAGCTCGTGCCAGTTGCAGCAAAAAGCGCAACAACACCACCGTCATATAGAAGGTGGAGGCGATCGCCAGAACGGTAATGACAATGTCTGCCAGCATTTAGCGGTGTCTCCGTGATCGGTTACTGTTTTTTGGCCAGTTCTTTGGACATTTCCTGGGAGCGCTTGAACGCGGCGCCATAGGCTTTTTTCACCAACTCGCGAAGACCACCGTCTTCGAAGGTGTGAATAGCCTGCTCGGTGGTGCCACCCGGTGACATGACATTACGCTTGAGCTGGGCCGGGTCGTGCTCGCTGCGACCGGCCATTTCGGCGGCACCGGCCATGGTCTGGATGGCCAGTTCGCGCGCGGTTTCCGGGGCAATGCCGGCTTCTGTGGCGGCGGATTCCAGCGCTTCGAGCATCAGGAAGAAATAGGCGGGGCCACTGCCGGAGAGGGCGGTGACCGCGTGCAGCAGGTTCTCATCCTCCACCCACAGCGCCGAACCGATGCTTTCGAACACCGCTTGCACCATCTTTTTCTGCTTGTCTTTCACCTGGCTGTTGGCGTAAAGGCCGGCAGCCCCTTTACCCACCAGGGAAGGAGTGTTGGGCATCACCCGAACCAGGGGCAGGCCACCGCCAAGCCACTCGTCCAGGGTGTCCGCCGTCAGGCCGGCGGCAATCGACACCATCAATGGGCGGGTATTCTGCACCACCGGGGCGATGTCCTGGCATACTTCGGCCATCACCTGGGGTTTTACCGCCAGAACCACCATGTCGGCCTGCTGGGCGCAGTAGCGGTTGTCGGTGGTGACGCTGATGCCAAAGCGCTTGCGGATAGATTGAAGGTGGTTGTCGTCAGGGGCGCTGACCCAGATCTTGTCGGCCTGGAAGCCGTTGTCGAGCATGCCGCCAATGATGGCGCTGGCCATGTTGCCGGCGCCGATAAAGGAAATGGTCGGTGAAGTACTCAAGGTTCACTCCCGAACTTGGTCGATTAATGGGTTATCTCGGCATCATAGCAGGAACCGCCGACTTCAGCCTTGTGCCTGTTTGGGTGGCCGTGCTCCGAACAGGGCCGTGCCCACGCGCACCCAGGTGGCGCCTTCGGCGATGGCCAGGTCCATGTCGCCGGACATACCCATGGAAAGGGTGTCCAGGGGGCCGGCATCCGGGTGCTGCTGTTTCAGGGCGTTCAGTGCATTGGCGAGCCGACGGAAGCTCAGGCGCAACTCGCCTTCCGGCTGGTCAGGGTCCGGGATGGCCATCAGGCCCCGGAGGCGGAGGTTGGGCAGTTCGCCGATTGCAGCCACCAGGTCCGGCAACTGATCCAGCGTGCAGCCGGATTTTGAGGCCTCATCATTAATGTTCACCTGCAGGCAGATATTCAGCGGAGGCAGGCCCTCGGGCCGCTGTTCGCTCAGCCGGCGGGCGATTTTCAGCCGATCCACGCTGTGTACCCAGGCAAAGGACTCGGCAATCTGTCGGGTCTTGTTGGACTGGATCGGGCCGATGAAGTGCCATTCCAGGTCAGGTAGGTCACGCAACGCTTCGATCTTGTCGAGCGCTTCCTGCAGGTAGTTTTCGCCAAAGGCGGTTTGCCCGGCGGTGACTGCTGCGCGAAGGTCTTCCGGCGGACGCGTCTTGCTGACTGCCAACAGGCTCACACTGCCGGGCTCCCGCCCGGCGGCCAATGTTGCTTTTTGTATGCGTCGGGTTACGCTCCCGATGTTGTCTGCTATGCTGCTCATACTGTGAGTTTGCCGCTTCTGGACCAAAAGAAAAAGCCCTCCGAGGAAACCTATGGATATTACTGAACTGCTTGCCTTTTCGGCGAAACAGGGTGCGTCGGATTTGCACCTGTCTGCCGGTTTGCCGCCGATGATTCGTGTTGATGGCGATGTCCGCCGGATCAACCTGCCGCCCATGGAGCACAAAGAAGTGCATGGGCTGATTTACGACATCATGAACGACAAGCAGCGCAAGGATTACGAGGAATTCCTGGAAACCGACTTTTCCTTCCAGGTTCCCGGTGTGGCCCGTTTCCGTGTTAACGCCTTCAACCAGAACCGTGGCGCCGGCGCGGTGTTCCGGACCATCCCCTCGAAAGTGCTGACCATGGATGATCTGGGCATGGGCCAGGTTTTCAAGGACATCTCCTCGGTGCCCCGGGGCCTGGTGCTGGTGACCGGCCCTACCGGTTCCGGTAAGTCCACCACCCTGGCGGCGATGATGGACTACATCAACGACACCCGTTATGAGCACATCCTGACCATCGAAGACCCCATCGAATTCGTGCACGACTCGAAAAAGTGTCTGGTGAACCAGCGCGAAGTACACCGCGACACCCTCGGCTTTAACGAAGCCCTGCGCTCCGCCCTGCGGGAAGACCCCGACATCATCCTGGTGGGCGAATTGCGGGACCTGGAAACCATTCGTCTGGCCCTGACCGCCGCCGAAACCGGTCACCTGGTGTTCGGCACCCTGCACACCACCTCCGCCGCCAAGACCATTGACCGTGTGGTCGACGTGTTCCCGGCGGAAGAGAAATCGATGGTCCGCTCCATGCTCTCCGAGTCCCTTCAGGCGGTTATCTCCCAGACCCTGATGAAGAAAATGGGTGGCG
>Ga0208561_100013_pt1 | contig 52894 bp, 88 predicted proteins | sample Shrwel1BS1Day9_FD_187536 | JGI IMG/M metagenome (GOLD analysis project Ga0208561, IMG submission 187536) | Subsurface microbial communities from deep shales in Ohio, USA - Utica-3 well 1 S-1-Day9 (SPAdes) (version 2) ... | reverse complement strand
GTAAAATATTTAGATTTGAGTCTAACTCTTAGAAAAATTTTGCTTGCTTTTGATATTTTTCTATGTTAAAATAATTTTTGTGATGCCGAAGTGGTGGAATTGGCAGACGCGATGGATTCAAAATCCGTTGTCCTTACGGACGTGTGGGTTCGAGTCCCACCTTCGGCACCATTGATATATCAACTATCATGACCGTTCTTAATAGGAGCGGTCATTTTTATTTTTTATAAAATTGTTCCCGAATTGTTCCATTCCATATTTTTACATAAAAAAAGACCCCTAAGGCTTTCGCCCTAGAGGTTAATAATTAAAATATAATCCAATGTAATATGGTTGTATTTACAGTTGCAAAAACAATCCCGGCAACTGCAGCACCTATCAAAGAATTTTCATAAGGTGCAAACGGATTAAATGGTGCTTGATGATCTCCACTCAATAACCATTTATAAACCGAATAACTTTGCAGGCCAGAAATAATAATCGAAATTATGATAATTAGTAAAACTTTTAGAATGGCCACAATGACCTCCTTTAAATTAAAAGAAACATGATCCAATACAATAATGAACCATATACAGCGAGCAATATTATAAAAATAATCACAACAACTATCCAGGCGACAATTGCTTCACCAATACTACCGGTTCCACAACTTGAACTTTTGTCAATTTTATTCATTTTTCTAGTTAAAATAAAATATGAAGTTCCCACACTGAAAATTAAATCTAAAATAATTAATAATAAAAACATAAGGTATCGCATATTTACCTCCGCTACAAAAAGTTATCTATTTAAATTCCAAATTCAAGTTGAACAATAAATAAACTCTCTTCTGGATTTTTTAAATTATAACCGACTCCGGTTGATACAGATATATTACTTCTTCCCAAATGTTCATCAATAGTCTCGTTTAAGCTGTCAATATAATCGTGTAATCTTTCATTAGATTTTAAAGTTTTTTTAAGATCTTCTTCAGAGTTTAAATATAATTGTCTATATTCTTTTTTATCTTCTCGTTCTTTTTCATATAATCTTTTAAATTTTTCTTTTTCTGATTTTTCTTCAGTATATAACTTATCAGCTTTATCAAGTTGATTTTCCGACTCTTCCCACATTTCTTTGTAATCTGAAGCGATTTTGATTAATTCCTGGTTGCGCTCTAAAAGCTCTTGATAAGTTGGACCAGATTGATCTTGAGCATTAATTTGTCCAGGAAAACATAATAAAATTAAGGCTATTACAACAATTAATATTTTTTTAATTTTAATCATCCCCTTTTAACTCTTTTAATCGGGCATTTAATTTTTCGCCTTTCGCTTTTCTTTCCGCTTGATCTTTTCTAATTTGCTGCATTTCTTTTTCTCTGTTTTCGCTTTGCTTTTCTAATTCCTCAGCTCTTTCAACTCTTTCATGATCATCATGCTGCAGCTGCTCATCTTTAGACTGACGATCATTAATATTATTTTTTGCTTCTTCAGTGATTTCTTTTTCCTGATCAGCTTTTTTCTTAATCTCTTCTGATTTTTTCTTGAGAGCTTTATTGCCACTAAAACCAATAATTCCTAAGACGGCTGCAAAACCTGCAGCAATTTCTTTACCAACAAAAAACAGCAGCAATAGAGCTATAATTACAGCAATAACAATCAGTATAATCTTATGCTTAGTTTTTAGCATTTTAACCAACCTTCCTCCCTATAAAAACTTTGATAAAAGCTTTTATAGTATCGCGGCCGCCAGTAAGAACAACACCAAAACCTAACAACCACTTAATTATTGGCCCCTCTAAATCCTGCCTGATGTAACCGGCTAAAGCCATGCCCACACAAACAGTGGCTATCAAGTAAGTTGCTATGAATTCAGCCCAATCCGGAATATTATTTTCATTCTTATCAGCTTTTAAATTAACTTCATTTGCTTCTTCGCTCATATTATTTAACCTCTTTTCTCAACCGATCCATATTTATTTCAGGACATTTTTTCCACTTGTAGCCCTCAAATTCGCTGTGACCTTTGATGTTTTCGGTAGTTATTCCATAAGCATCCTGCAAAGTTTTCAGTAACTCAACAAGAGCCTGGTACTGTTTGTCTGTTGGATCATAGTCTCTAAAATCTCCTACTAGACAAACTCCTAAAGCTGATTGATTATGTTTTCCTACATGATAACTTTTTGTTTTGGCTGCATTGGTCTTATATACAGTTCCGTCAGTGTCAATCACATAGTGATAACCAATGCCTGGCCAATCTAAATTATTAACATGATACCTGGCAAAAGCACAAATATCTTCACCACCTGGTATGTTATCTGTAAGACTGTGATGTACTGCTATATAATATATAGCAGAAAGAGGTCTGATTGGATATCTCTTAGAATTATGAGTTGGTAACTTATCTCTAACATCTACAACTTTCATTGATTGATCTCCTCTCCAAATTTATTTTCTTTTGTTCTTAAAAGTTTCTCACGCATAAATTCAGGGATAGCAACACCGAGTTCATCACAATTCTCTAAAATAGAAATTGCTTCAGTTGCGCCGGCCCATAATAGAACAAAATCTCTCATACCTGACATCCCTATTTGAGTGATTAAATGCCCTAAAGAAATTACAATTGAATAAGTTGCTAATTTCCCCCAGCCCTTTCTTGACATCCAGCTTGATAATTGACCCCTCTTACTTGCTTTAGTAAGCCCAGTTATATAATCGGCTGCCAAAAGTATTAAAAAACCCTGCATTGCTGCATTTATATCACCAAATAACATTGTCAGTATCGTTCCCCCCGCTGCCAAAAAACCTTTGATAACTGTATGCTCAAAGAATTTGTTCCAGTAATAAATAACTTCGTCTAAAAACGGTCTCCACTTTGCATTCACGTGTTTTCACCTCAAACCAAGCCCCACTACAAGGCAAAAGTATTTGCTTTTCTGTATATTGCATCAACTTTTTAATTCTAGCTCCTCGTCTAAATCTAGTTGATCAAGTATTTCTTTGTCTAGTTTACCGATCGTTCTTCTCTTTAGATTATAACTGTTGCAATGCTTTAAAATCCCTTGATAACTTTGAACACTGGCATTTATATCATTAATATCAACCTCCCCTTCATAATAATTTCTCTGTAAATATTTCAATCTACTTTTCATTTTATTTTTAGTACTTTTCCTGAGTTTTCTGTAAGCAGGATAAGTAACATATCCACAAAAATCTATTCCTTCATTTATATTCCCCACAGTTGTTTTGTTGTTAAGTTCTAATTTTAAATAATCAGCAAGAAATATTTCTATTTCCTGCCTGATAGTATGTAATTCATTTTTGGATTTTCCTAAAATAATAAAATCATCCATATATCTAATATAATGTTTAGCCCTAAGTGTATGTTTTACAAATTTATCTAAAAAATCTAAATAAATATTAGCAAACATCTGACTGGCTAGATTGCCAATAGGTATTCCAATTCCTTTAATTTTGCCTTCTTCAAAATGGTGATCTCCCAGGTGAATGCCAAACTCACCATCATCGCTTTTAATTATTCTCCAGAGTAATCTTAGTGTATCTTTGCAATCTATCTTTCTTTTAATAAGTTCAAAAAGAACTCGATGATCTATTCTATAAAAGTATTTTGCTACATCAGCTTTCAGAAAATAAGTTTCGCCTGGTTGTCTGTCGAGCTTTCTCATCCAGTGTCTTAATTGATCTGCAGCATAATGAGTCCCTTTATTTTCTCTGCAAGCACAACTATGCTCATAAAATATATTGTCGAAAATAGGGAAAATCTGTCTATATATGGCCCATTGAACTACTCGGTCCCTAAAAGGTAAAGCCATAACCAGTCTTTGCTTTGGTTCGTAAACATAAAACTGATGATATTTGCCCTGTTCATAAGTTTTGTGTATCAATTCATTCTGCAGCTGGATAAGATTGCTTTCTAACTGCCTGGTAAACTTTAAAACTTCATTTTTAAATCTTTTTTTCTTTCTTGCTTCTATATAAGCTAAATATAAATTCTCAAAATCGTATATTTTTGGATATAAATTTCTAAATTTTTTTGGAATGTTATCACCACTTTCTCTGTATTCAGGTGAAAAGAAAAACCCGCTCTTATTTAGAGCAGGTTTTAAGGTGCCGGCCGTGACAACTTTCTATATTTCAATACTTGCTGCCTAACTGACAATTTAAATTTTTTCCTGGAGGGACAAATTTGTTTCTCAGGATGGAAGTAGGCCCCTTTATTTATGTTGCTGGCACTGGATAACAACCCAGTAGGTTGCTAACTTCTGGCCTAAAAATATAAATAGAGCGGAGCGGAAGCCAATGTTGTTGTTCGAGTTCGAACGCTCGTTGTTCAGGTTCAACTGAAAGACACCGGCTGTCGAGCCGTTGTTCCAGTTGCCACCACGGATCGGCAAACGCATCGGCCTACTACCGAAAATTTATAAAATTTTATTGTTTCTTTTCTATTGTTTTCATCCAGCCGCCGATCAACTTACCTACTTCATCAAGTTTTTCGGACCAGATGCCATACTTTTTAAAAGGAAGAAATTCTAAATCTTTGGCTAATCTTATATAAGTAGTTATCAATTCTAATTGAGTATCCATTTCTCTTAATGTAGTTTTTTTATAATATTTTTTATTAGTTATGATAATTAATTTTAAAAGCTTTATCATTGCCTCTTTTATCTCTGCAGCAAAAGTATGCTTTTCGCTGCGAGGAAATTGTTTTAATGCCTGGTAACCATACTGGATCATGTCATAAGTCTTTTGATATACTATTAGATTTTCCAAATTATCATCCTTCAAGTAATGTAGGGGAAGGCTATCGCCCACCCCTAACAGATTTTAGAGTTCAGATTTATAGAGAAACAAAAGCGGAGCGGAAGCCAACGTTGCCGTACGAGTTCGAACGGCCGTGGTACAGGTCCAACTGAAAGACACCGGCCGCCGAGCCGCTGCTCCAGCAGCCACCACGGATCGGCAAACGCTCACCGTAGTTTCTAACATAAATATAATCTCCGTTATATCCTGTGCCTTCCGGGAATACAGCCAAATATTTTAGTCTTTCAGGAACTGTAAAGCCAGTATCAGCGGTCATATTCTCAAAAATATGAGAGATATATTCGCTACTTGCTTCGTCCATTACATTGTCAATTACACTATCAAGCTGTAATGTAGTGCCGTCTACATCCATATAAGCTCCGAGATCTAACCAGCCTGTATTATCTCCAGCAGCATTACCAGTCTGAAAATCATTTTCATCATGAACCCAAATTTTACCGTCAACTAGCTTTAAGCCATCGACCCATTCATGAACATTTCCATTTAAATCAAATATGCCTGCTAGAGTTCCATCGTGAGACCATGAAGCAGGTCCAGATCCGGTTGCTACCCTATATGTTTTGTAAGGGTCTCCACCACCATAAGTTTCTACACCTTTTTCATGCGGAGCACTTATATCCTGACCATAGTCATTGTTACCTCTGGGCTCATAACCATTTTTCCTGCACCAGAGTGCAATAGCAGCCCATTCTGCATTGGTCATAAGATGCCAGCCAGTTCCCTTAGCAAATGATGCAGCTCTCGCTGTATCAAAATTAATTGATGTTGCTGGGTCCTGATTAGGGATTGAATAAGCCCGGCTGTTCTTGATAATATTTTGATATTTTGAAATGAAAATTTCATCCTTAACCACACCGTTAACAATGAAAGCTGGATGCGGTTCGTTTGGCCAGGTGTCTACAACATCATCTAAATTAAACTTAGGCAGCCTATACATAACAGAAGGATTTCCCTGATCATCATATAGAACTGTGTTTCTTCCTCCGGTTTGAGCTTCAACAGCTGCTCTGTAACTATCTTTTATACTAAATACAAAAGGTTCCATTAATTAATCACTTCCTCTTTTTGATTTTGTTTAAGAATATAATTAGGTAGAGCCCATAAATCGAGCACTACTTCGTCTACATTAAAAGGTTTTTTGACCTTTTCGTAAACTGTTTTTCCATCTTCGTCCACTTCTCCAGTGCCCTGCATTTCATATTCAGCTGCAGGAATAGTAATGTTTGCTACATACCATTTGTCGATACCTTCAACTAAATTACCTGTTTGATTTGTGCAAATATCAAAGGTTTTCTTTTCATCTGCTTGCATTATTTCTAAATCAAGACCTATACTTTTATCAAAAACACTTAAAACTAAAAAATTCCCATTTAGGGAATAGTCAGCTTTTTCTCCAGTATTCAATTCGTTAATTATCATCTATTGCTGCACCTCCTTATTTGACATCAAAGTTAATTAAAGTCCATTTGATAGTTGCTTCATCTTCACTACCAGTAAAACTAACCTTAAATCCGTTCGATGTCTTATCATAAACCTCTATATCACCAACAAAGCCAGGGTCACCAGATACAAGCTCAGTAACTACTTGATAATCAGGTGCATCATACTGCACAAAGCCGTCTAAAGCTACAGCTGTATAATTATCAGCAGTAACAGTCGCTTCGCCCTGCATTATTTTCTGCTTTTTAATTTTCTCAAATTCCTGGTTAAGCTTTTGAACAAATTGCAGAGTCTGAAAAAGAAGTATTCCGGATGGCCCTAAAGCTGTTTGAACACCGGATTCGATTCTATTCATAATTCTTTCATTTACTGGAGTTCCTTGTTGAACTACATTGCCTTGTTCATCTACAATGTGGTCTATCCATTCGAGTGGAGTATAATTATCCTCATATTGCATTTGTTTTTACACCTCCTGCATATCGTATTCGAAACCTATAAGTAATCCTTCGACATCAGTTTTAGTTTTATTTATGCTTTTTTCATCAAAAACATTTCCCTCGTCATCTATTAATTGATACCTACTCAATTCCCCAACACCTTGATCATCTTGTAAATACAAAAAAACCCTTATTTTTGTATTTTTTAGCTCTATTTTTCTGATATCAACATTTTTTGTTTGACCATCAACAGTGTAAGTTCCATGATCAAGAAACTTTTTGAATTCATTCTTTAATTTAGTCAAGCCATAATTGGTCATGCTGCCACCTCCCCACACTGAAATGTATTACAAAAAATAAATTCATTTTTTAAATAATAAGTTTTTTGTATAAAAGAGGTTTTAAAAAATTCTATTAAATTGTTATTTCCAAAAAAATAATCGGAAGTTAATTGGCTTGAAAAAAAATAATTTTGTTTTTCTATAAATGATTTAGAATAAATTTTACTGTATTTAGACATACTTTTAGAATATTTATTTTCAGAATCAGAAAACAAACCCCCAGAAAAAATTAGATTTTGTTTTTTTAAAAAAAACGAAGAAATTAAAATTTTATTTTTAGATCCAAAAAAAGAACATTCTGTATGCCACTGACCTACAAAACCTGTGCCTGTTTCTAAAGATAATGTGTATTTATTGTATTCATCTAAATAATCAACATATAAATTAAATAGATCACTATTTATTTTTCTTAGCCAAGATCTTTTATTTTTAACAGAATTAGATGCTTGCAATAATTTTCTGGCTTTAGCTGCATTTATATGATTTACTACTATCTTAAAAGTGTAAGGTTCTCCGTTGTACTCAAACCATTCTTTTACAAGCGCTTCCGAAAAAGCATCTGTTATAATTTGTTCTACTGCAAAAGGTGTTCCTTTTGTAAAATGATACAAATAAGCGTTTTTTGCAAGGTTGCGTTTTGATTTAATAGGAAGATCTTGTTCATAATAATCGGCGTGAGCTTCTAGCGCTAAATGATCAACTACTTGTTCTTGTGCGTTATCTATATCTACTATTGTTTTACAATTGCTTATAGAATTAATAATTTTTTGGTATTCTTTATCAATGCTTTCGCTCGCGGCTATAATGTCCGGATCTTTTCGTAAATTTGGAGGTAAAATATTTAATAATTTAACATTATTGATTTTATTCATATTCTAACCCTCCATAAATAACGTTTATTTGAGATTCTTTTGCTATTTCTATCTCATTAATTTTCTTAAATGTAGGTTTTTTTATTTCAACCCGTTTTGCTCCCGCTTTTTTTATTAAATAACTCAATTCAGAAGGGTTTATATCTCTTCCTATTTTAGTTTTTTGCCATATAATAAATTCTTCTACTGCTTTTTCAACTTCCTTTTTAATTGTTTCTGCAAATTTTTCATTTTCGTTTGAAATATAATATTTAAAGTCAATATTATATTCAACACTCTCAGGAACGTAAACATTTACTTTATCAGTTAGCGGCCTTCTTTTTTTGTCAGATACATAATCTTTTACCTCATTTAATAAGCTCTCATTTGGAATTTCCCCATTTTCTAGAATGAATCTAATATCAACAACCCCAGGGGCAGGAGTTACTACAGAAACATCTAAAATTTTGGAGCTATACTCTAATACAAAAAAATTATAAGCCAACTCCGGGCCAGCCGTCGAAAAAGATTCTGGTTTTAAATATATTTTCCTAGTTAAACTTTCATCAGATTCAACATCTTCTCCACCTTCTGAAACATCTATATTTTCTACTGATTTTACATATGGCAATGGATCTACTAAAATATTAATTTGTCCAGGTTGAAAATTATTCCCTATAAAACCAGCTTCGGTGCATTCTGCTATAATATTGTATTCTGTTTGTAATTCTGGTATTTCATCATATTCTAAAGTTTTAAAATAAACCTGATTTCCCGGAGTAAATCTAGTTCCTTTAGGTATTGATATAACTTTATTTTGAGGAGAAGAGAGGGTTAACTTCATTGTTGTTATAGATTTTTTACCTTTATCTCTTTTAACTCCAATTCTAGCTCCTAAATTTTCTAAATTATCACCTTTAGAATAATTTAATAGATTTTGTTTTGCTGAATCTTCTATCAGCATGTATGCGTGATATAATTTTAAGACCTGAGAATATATCCATATTCTTACAGGATCTCCATCAGCTAAATTTTTAATTTTCCCAGTTTTGTCAAAATAAGCTTGTTCATATTCTTCTATAGCTTCAGATAGCATAGTTTCTACATCTGTTTCAACAAAATTTATTTCTGGCAAGTGTTTCAGTTCTTCGATTTTAGCCACTTTCTAACACCACCTTAGGTATTAAAACTCCATTTTGATTTGGTTTTTCGAATAATACTTCTGTAACTTTTACTCTGGGCTCATATTTTTTTACCTGCTTAGCATATTCTGCAGTCAAAAGCCCTTTAGCCCGGGCCATCGGTTGGTCAAGAATAGACCAATCAATTCCGAACTCTCTATCAAAGGCAACAGTTCCTTTTGGAGTGGTAAGTATTGTTTTAACATTTCTAATTACTTCCTGATATTCTTCAAGATCGTCACTTAAATTCAGTTTTAATTTTGTTGTATCAATCATTTACATCACATCTCCGAAATATATTCTTCGAGAGAAATATCAATTTTTGCTGAAAATAATTCTCCACCATTAAAAACAGTATCCCAGGCTGTTCCTATATTAGTGCATACCCAAAGATCATCTCCTATAACTTTGCTACCAATCACAAGCGAGTATGCTTCACCTTGATTTACAATACTGGCCCATTTTTCTATCTCGTCCCGTGGTTTAACCCCGTGATTTCCATTTAAATGAATTGTAAATGAAACTGTTCCAAGATCGGGATTGTTAAATTCACTTCTAGGTTTCTGGCCAAGTATGTCATGTTTTTCATAATTTGCTGAAACATTGTAAGAAAATCCTTCAAAATTTAAAATTCGACTATCTGATGTTTCAAAGATAATCGGACCAAAATATCCAATCATATAATCACCTTATTCCTAATGAGTATGGTGGTTAGTGTTGCCTGCTGTATCAATAATAGATCCTCCTGAAGTTATATCTCCACCAGCTGAAATAGTACCGCTAACAGTTAAATTCTTATTAATAGTCAAGTTTTTAGTTATGGTTGTTTCTCCATCAAGAGTGATTTCAGGAGCTTTAAGAACAATAGAAGTTGCTCCATTAAGCACAATATTTTCTGCATCTATAGTTAGAGTTTTTGAATTCTTGTCATACTGGTAAAAAGCTTCATCATAAATGTTTTTATAATAGTACTGTGGGCCGGGTTGAACCGGCATGTTTTTATTACTATAGGGATGGCCCAGACAAAATCCTTTTGAAATTCCATTAGGTAAAAATACGCAAAGAACCTGGTCTCCTACATCTGGCATATTATATTCAAATGATAGATACGGTAAATAATCAGAGACTATGTCGTCTTTATCTGGAAAAGTCACTTTAACAGCTCCACGATCATAATCAACACTAGATACATTTCCAACCCTAATTATATTTTTTAGTATTTGAACTATTTTTTGCTTAACAAAACTCATTAATAACCCTCCAGAACTTTATGCATTTCTAAACCCATTTTGTAAGGCTTCACAGTATGAGTTATGCGATCTATATAATACTTTCCTGAATATTCACCAAAACCAGTTATATCAACAGTGCTGCCAGCAATTAAAAAAGTTCCTCCGCTTAATTTACCTTTCAGTATAATTTCGCTTTTATTTTTAGATCTTAAAGCTGCCTTTGCTTTAGTTTCAGCTTCAGATAAAGAAAATACTAAATCATTAACTTTTAATATTTTTTTCCCTTCTTCTCCAGGAATAGTGAATGTATATTTCTTTCTTTCTTCTGTTGTTGGATCAAAATAAGTTATTGTCACACCATCGTATCCACTATCAGTGAGATTGGGATCAAGGTCCCAATCTTCTAATTCTGATTCATCAATTGTGGTTGCTGTTGATTTTTCTTCATATTCTTTCTCGTTATATAAAACAATTTTTTCTTTATAAATTTTCATTACAACACCATATCTAGTGCAAAGATCATTCAAAAAAACTTTATCGCTAACTTCACTTTGCTCTACATATTCAATTTTTGGATTCAAAGAAGAGTCAAATACTAAATTTAAATTATTTTCAGCAGAAATTTTTTGAGCAATTTTTTCTAAAGTTGCTTTATTCCAAGTTCTGCTTTTTTCAGTAGTGGTAAAACTTGTATTATTAGGAAGTGCTGCAGCATTTAAACTTAATTCTATAGGTCTCCCTCTATAGCGAGGACGGTCAACTATAAACTGGCCACAATTAAATGTTCTGTTGTCTCCTTCCCCATTCCAATTTTCAACTTCAATTGCAGCTGTAATTACATCACCTTTTTTAGGGGCCCAGTCTGTGAGCCATTTTTTTGTAATGTCATGCACTTTAAGCTGTATAGTGTCTGATGATCCTGAAGCCACATCTGTAAAAGAAAAAGATTTGATTTCTTTTTCTAAATTCTTTGTTATATTTGTTCCTTCGTAATAAATAATAGGATTTGCTCTTCTAGTTTTCATTTATCAACCCCTCCAGGGAGGAGCTTGAATACCTGAGGAACTTTCCTTTTTTATTTCTGGTATTTCAAGCTCTATGCCGGCAGGGAATATAACATAATCTATATAATCATTATTCGCTTCCATTAATTCCTTAGTATATTTTTCTTTCCCTAATTTTCTTTTTGCTATTATGTCAAATGTATCTCCGGACTTTGTAGTATATGTCAACATAACCACCTCTTTTTTAACTAAAATCAGCTCTTGGATCACCTAAAAATTCATTTAATAATTCTTCGAAATCAGCTTTAGTTTCAATGATTCCTCTTTTCACATCTTCTTTATCTGCATTCCCTTCAATAGTTACATTAGGTGCAAAGGTGAGATTGATTTCTTTATTAACAACAGTGTTTTTAAGATTGTTAAGTATTTCTGTAGCTTTAGAAGGTGTTTCCTTTAGTTTTTGGATAAGAGTTTCTGTTTTTGTGGCAGTTGTGACTTGAGTTCCTTGGGGCATGTTTACCAGTTCTGGTCCTCTTTCTCCAACTACAGCCATACCTCCACCAAAATTATCAGTTCCTTTAGCTAACATTGGTATTTTAGGTATATCAAATCCAAAGTTTTTGCCCCCCATACCAGGAACCCATTTAGGAACTTCAACATTTATTTTATTTAACTGATCTAAAGCGGAATTAATTAAACCTAAAGAAGCGTTCATTGGCTGTTTTACAAGTTCACTCATAGTTGAGAAAGGAGCACTAATTGCCTGCACTGCTCCGGTCCAAGCTTTTTCCCAGTCTGCTGTAAATACTCCTTTAACAAAAGTTACTATCCCATTAAAGTAATTTTTAGCACCTGTTAATAAAGTGTCGATGTTTTGAAGAAATTGCTGTCCAAACTCAAATTGATTTAGGTAGTTTTTGACTTCTGTTAGTTTATTAGAAAATACATCTTTGAAATTAGTAAGATGTTCTTGTGCTTTACCAGCTATGTCAAAATTAAAGTTATTTACGAATTCATTGAAATTAGTTCTTGCAGCTGCCAATGAGCTTCTAGCTTTTTCTCCTATATCAAAACCTACCAGGTTATTAATTGCATCAAATCCAGTCTTAAAGATACCTAAAGTCATATCTAAAGGAGCTTTAATTAATGTTTTCTTAATATTAAATATGCCTGCAAAAGCGTTTTTTGCTCCAGTCCACGCTTTTTCCCAGTCAGCTGTAAATACTCCTTTAACAAATGTTACTATTCCATTAAAAGTTTGTATTGCAGAGTCTTTAACTGAGATTATTGTATCTATAAAAGCTCTTACTGCAGGTACATCTTTTATTAAATTATAAAAAGCTTGCAATTTAGGTAATATTTTATCCCAGTTTTTATAAAGCAAATATCCTGCTGTGGCCAGAGCTCCAATTGCAATTGCTATAACTGCAGCTGGATTGGCTGACATCGCAAGGTTAAGTGCTACCTGGGCTTTGCTTGCCGCTAAAGTAGAATATCGTGCCGCATTCATTGTAGCCTGAAAAGTACTATAGGCTTTAGAGATTGACTGGACAATCATTCCTGCTTTTTGAGCAGCAGTTAAAGCTATCTGAGTAGTTTTATAAGCTATCATTGCAGAAGTTATTCCAACTACTATCGGTTCAATTGCGGACCAATTATTTTTTATGAAATTATAAGTTTTAACAACTGGTTGCATTGCAGCTCTTGCTTGAGCTCCCATTTCTTTATAATTTTCAAGGATATATTCTAAACCTTGATTTATATATGGAAGCACTTTATTACCTAAATTGATTCTTAATATATTAATCAACTGTCCAAATCTTTCTCTTAGCGCTTTGGAAGTTTTAACTTTTTCTTTAAAAGCTTCATTACTTGCTCCAACAGCATTATACATAGCTTCTGTTTTCTTAGTGAAATTTTCTGATTGAGTTCCAGTTAATGCAATTACTGCATTTAATGCTTCAACTCTACCAAACATTTTTCCTAATTCTTCAGTTGATCCTCCGGTAACTTTTTTTAGTAAATCAAGAGTTCCTTGAAAACCTTTTGCTTTTACCATAGCTGCACCAGACTCATAACCTAATCCGTTTATAACTTCTTTCATTCTAGAAGTTGGTTTAGTAAGTGCAGAAAACACCCCTCTTAACTGTGTGCTTACTTTTGCTGTATCACCAGTAACACCAGTCAGAGTGGCCATAGCCCCGAAAACAGATTCCATCTCCGCTCCCATTGAACCCGCAAGTGGTACAACATCACCCATGTTTTGAGCAAGTTCTGGGAAAGTTGTTTGTCCTAATTTAACTGTTTGAAAACCTAAATCGGATACCTTTTCTGCTGTTTCGGCACTAACATCTCCGTAACCTTTCATAGTTGTGGAGAGAAATTTCACAACATTTTGAACGTCGGCATTACCTCCGCGAGCATTTTCTGCTGCTTTCCTAAAAATTTCATAAGTATCTGCTCCGTCACCGAGTGCTGAAATAGTTTCATATAAACCGCTATTTAATTGTTCTGTCGAGATGCCTGTGTCTATTGCTGTTTGTTTTACTTGTTTACCATACTTTGCAATTTTTTGATTAACTTCACCATCCAGTAAAGTTCCGACATCAGCCATTTGATCTTCAAACTCCATTGCTGCTTGAGTTGAATCATTTAAAGCGGTGACAATAGTTCGAGCACTGAAATATATACCAGCAGCTGCAAAAGCATTTCTAAGACTTCTTCCAAGTTTGTCAAAAGTTCCTTCGGTATAACCAGCACTTTTTCTAATATTTTTCATGTTTTTTTGAACTTTTGAAAATGATTTATTCATACTGGATTGGACTTTAGCCCCCAGTAGAAAATGAGTTTGATAAGTAGTTCTACTTGCCACTATTAGTCACCGCCTTTACATCTTCAGCTATATTAAAAAGTTCATCAATTTCTAAATTATAATAAAAATCAACACTGGTTCTAGTTTTCATGCCTAAACTAACAGATATTTTTCGCAGTTTTTTCCCATCCGTAGCTTTTATTCCTCTCCGTAGAAAAAATTCATTACAGCGTTTTTAATTTTGATCATCTCTTTAGCTCCTAAATTATCAAAGAATTCAAGAGGAAGATTACTTACCCTTTCAGAAGCTAATCTTGCGTAAGCGATACTTGCTTCTGGTTGAGAAGAAAAGTTTCCATCTAAATTGAATTGTTTTTCTAACTCAATTAGATCTTTAGTCTTCAGATCATTCAACCCTCTTAAATCTACTTTTTCTATATCTTTATCTTCAAATTTTACTGATTTGTTAAATTCAACAACAAGTGGATTTTCTTTTTTCTTAGTATCATTTTTAGACATGATATTTACCTCCTATTATTTTTAAATCTGTTCTCTTACATCTTTTAGAATATCTTGGCCATCAACAATATAAATAAAGTTGAGCTTGTCATACTCTAGGACTTCTTCACCATCAATGGTTATCTTGATATATAGTATCTCAAGAGTATTTGCAGTTTCAGATGGCTGTCCAACCCCGAAAGTACCTAAATTAAAGTTTTTAGGTGTTACTTTCATTGTGATCTTGACAGGTTGATAATCTATAGTTCCGGCAGAAGCATCATTAATCTGCTGAGAACCACGAAGTATTACAGTTGTAGCTGTAGGAGTCATTAATTTAGTTGCCTGTCCGTTAACAGTACGATAAGGGATTTCTATTTCCATGCTACCGAAGTGACCCGGTGTTGGACTTTCATATTCTCCCGCAATACCAGCTCCCGAAACTGTTTCAGTCATAGCTTCAAAGTTAGGTAACGTTACTTCACCGGTAATTCCAAGTAATTTTTCTCCTTCATTATACAAATTAAAATTAACTACTTTTTCTGGAATAGGATTTACCACTATTATTCACCTCCAAGAGCTGCTTGCAGAGCATAAGGATCAAACTCTAGAATGTTTGTGATAGATCTAGCTGGTGGATATGGTGTCAAATACTGATGGAATACAATTTTTCCATCGATAATATCAGTCAATGGATTTTCATCCTGGTTAAATTCAATCTTAGCTCCAGCCAGCTGCTGTTTAGCTTTATAACCATTTGCTCTGATGTTTTCGCTATCCACAATATTTTCAACTAATCTTAAGTTAGTGGGATCATCGACTTTTTGGAAATATGTCCGAATGAATGTATTTCCCCACCAGTCAAACATTCTTCTAACAGATATGAATGCATCCTTAGGATCAGTAGTAGATGGATAAGCTCCAGTTCTATTACCCCAGACTTTCCAACCATCCATATTAATAGCAGTTATAATACCATTGCTATTTAAAAGATTGGCCTGCACCTGATCTAGATATACTTCTTCTCCGTTTTCTAAAACAGTGGCTGTAATTTTAGCCTGCTTGTTAGATGGAGAAACAAAAGGAACGCCTTCGTTTTGATCATCAATAAAAGCCATTAGCGGTGCAATAAGAGCGCTAAAATAATAAGTTTTATCTCCAACCATAGCTTTTGGCCAGGCGACAATATTATTTTTATCAGTGTAGCTGTTATCATTCTTCCAGCCAGCTGCATCACTATAAGCTGCAGCTCCATCAACATCATTTGTATCAATATCAAGAACCGACTGACAGCTAAATGAACCGTTAATTCCTTTTGTTTTTGAAGTCATTGCAATACCTACAGATGGCATGTGACTCCAACCAGGGGCCAGAATAGTACCAGGTATTACTGATAATTGAGGAAATACCTGCTCAACATTTTCTAAACCTTTATATTTTCCAGTAGCAATATCATAACCACCAATCACATCATCTTTAGTTACTGCTGATGGATCTAGCTTTGTAAAACCTAAAGTTAGTGATGTTTCTCCGTCAGTTTCTATTTGACCACCTTCAACAACTTCCAGTACAACGAACCCATCATCATTAAAAGATAATTTATAATCATTATCTTTTACATAATCGGTTACTCCGTCTTCACTGCTGACAGAAAAGTTTTCATCTAACATTATTCCTTCTTCTTCAATTTCAATTTCATTATTTACAATTGCATAAACTTCATCGGTTACAGCTATATTATGTTCTGCGGGATCTAGAACATTAATCAGTACAATTGGTGCAACATTAAAGACTCTAAAAGATGCATCAATAGACTGGCATATAGTGTAATTTTCAAAGTCATCAGAATAGCCAACTTTACTTACTGCTTCAGCAAAGCTATAAGCAATAAGTGGTTTATTAACAGCACCCTGTGGATCTTCAACCAAGTTTACTGGTGCTGTACCTACAACAACCTGTATAGCACTGTCAACCTGTACAGGAGGTGTTAATGAAGTTGCCTGTTCTGTAATATATACACCGTGTTGATAAGCCATTTATTTCACTCCTTTATGAGTATAGATTTTCATTTGTTTGTAATACTTTTGCGACTTCCCAGTTAGTTTCTAAGGCACTATAAAAATAAGGGTAAGTTACATCATCGTTAGTCATCCATTTAACTGGATAATCAATAACATATTTGCTATCAAATAATTCTTTTTCTCTTAAATGTTGATATATTTTGTTTAAAATAATTATGCTGTCTTGATAACCTTGATTGTTTTCGTCTTCATCATAAACGCCAACCATGAAAAGAATATGGGCTGTATTAGCGGTATCTTTGCTTTGTTCTTCTCCATCGAGTAATATCACATTTACAAAAGGAAAAATATCGATATCTTTTTTCTTTTTCGGCAAATACTGCTTATAAAAATTAATATTCACTTTTTCATTATCTGTATTTAAAAATTTAGTACCTTCAAAGATTTTTGGAAGGACTTCATCAACTAAATGTTTTTGTAATAAAATAGGAACCATCATTTACCACGCTCCAATACTCTTTTAACTTCATGATCAAGGCGTTTATAAAATGTTTCTTCTGCTCTATCTTGCGCATAATCAGATATTTCATCACTTGCAATCATCTGTGGAACAGCCGGGCCAGACATTCTAGTAATAGGAAGCCTTTTTTCTCCAACTCTTTTAAATATTTTGTTGCCGTTGATGTCGGTTACAAAAGCATCTTTTAGATCTTTATAACCGTCTCTTTTGATGGCAACTTTAAGTTGCGGAGGATTAGATGGCTTAGGCTTTCTAGGTTTATATCTGAATTTATCAAGTGGTACATGTTCACCCTCTGAAACTACTAAAGCCCCCAGGCTTGACCTGCGAGCTTTGATAGTTTCTATTGTTTTTTTAACATCACTTGATTTGATATGGTATTCTTTTCGAGTTTTCTTAGCTGCATTAGATTTCATAGTAGATGCTGCTCTATTAAGAGCTCGATATAATACAATTGGTGTTTTACTCTTATATCTACCAAGAGTCTTTTCAATTTCTTTAACCATGTTGGTTGAAATTTCTATCATGAGAAATTCGCCACCAATCCGATCAGATATGATCCTGTTTCCTCTTTTGCATCTGCTACCTGGTACAAATCACCATCAAATCTGATGTTTTCTCCCGGCAAGGGCTTATCTCCAAAATCTGCAGCTTTTACAATAAACATCATATCTGCATTATATATTCCGGTAGGATCTTTAAACCCAGTTTGTCTGTTTTTGCCCCATTGTTCAATTAAATCATTATCAACGATTACATCCATTTCAGTTCCATTTATGCTGTGGTTAGTTGCAAACTCATCGACATTCATAAACACATCAAGGTCAGATTGTAAATAATCTTTTAGTTTTGGCATAATATCATTCCTTAATCATTAATTACTTCGTCAGGATCGAAATCAACATTTACTTCTCCTTCTTCAGGAGGTTCTTCCATCTCACCAATTTTTTCTTCCAGCGGGGATACAACCCCTTTTCTGTTTTTGGTTTCTCTTTCAAAATCGAGCATGTCATAAAGTTCATCCAGATCATCAGTTTTAGAAATCATTTCTTCTACTTCTTCAACTGTAAAATCATCTGGAATAATTTCAGGCTTTTTTTCTTTGCCCGGGCCATCAGATTTAGAGCTTTCTTTTTTTGAAACAGTTTCAACTATTTCTCCATAACCTTTAGCTGCAAGTTCTTTTTCTTTTTCCTTGCTTAGATCTTTGATTATGTCCTCTTTTTCTGTTGGTCCATATACTTTTCTATTGTGTCTAACTTTATAATTAGTCACTTTAAACATTTAGTTACCTCCTTTAGTTAACTTCAAGCACATACCAGGAGTCTACATCTTTAGGAACCGGCAATGGTCTTGATGTTAATCTAATTTTTCTTACATCATTATTTTTGTCATTCCAAATTTTAGGAACTTTTTCTCCTTCAATTGTTACAAAACCGCTATCTTCTAATTGAGTTACAGCTCCATAAAATCTGCGGTTCATTCCCTGAGAACCCATTACTACAGTGTTGGCAGGTATCATTGGCTGCTCATTTCCGTCATCATCTAAGAACCATTCATCATAAGTGTAAAGTTCAAGATTTAACTCTTGAAGTTTACCTAAAAATGTTAGGCTAGGAGATTGAACAGAGGGCTCAATATTACCTAAATTTAATCTCATAGTATCTAATTTCTTTTGAGTGTCGGGATGTGCAGCAAATAATTCCCATGCATTGTAACCTAAAACAGCAATTTTAGGAGCTCTACCAGTTTTTTGTATAATCTCTCTTCTTTTTTCTTTAAGATCTGCATAAGGAGTAGAGTTATCTGTATCGGACCAAACATCAGTGCTTGTTAAAGCTTCTTTGTTTGTAAACCCATAATCAATTTGCTGTTCAGCGCCTTCGCTGGTAATTATAACTTTACCGTTTAGAAGAACTTCTCGGCACATCCATTCTTCACGCCTGGTGATATAATCATCAAGCTCGATTAAATCATCAGCTATTAGTTCTCTAGCTCTTTCCTCCGGGCTTCGCTGGCTGTAAACTGATTCTCCCATTGCTCTGCTTGTTATGTCATCTTTAGACATAATTCTTTCTGGAGCAATTTTTGGTGGTGTATAGGTGTCAGTTTTAAAACCTTGGCGGTCCATAACCACTCCACCGATTCTAGGAGCAACAAATGGAGCCATTTTTCTTTTTCCCTTTTTGAAATCAACATCTACATTTTCTGTAATAAAAGTATCTACATCAGAAAAAAATGTATCTCTCAAAAAAGTTTGAGGAGATTTCATTATTTTAACTGCTTCTAAAAGTGTTCTAGTGTCATATAATTCAATACTCATTTTATTCCCTCCAATTTAATTAATTATTTATTTTCTTTAAGAAAAATTCCAAGCTTTCTTAATGCAAGCTCATGATCAGCTACAACATCATCTCCGCCGAAAATAAGTGCTGCAGAGTTAAACAAACCACTTACATAAGCGGTAGTTATAAAATCATCAGTCGCAGAGCCATCTCCGGTGTCTACATCATCTGTTAAGATAGAATGTGGGTTTTCTGATCCGTCAGCATTTGTATCATCTACAGGAACAGCAAGTCCGGTTGCGCTAACTACGCCTAGAACAGTTCCTTTTTCAACAACACCCTGGTTTTTAGCGAGAGTTACTTCCGCCGCCAACAGTGGTACAGCATTTCCGGCAATCAAATTATCATATTCAAAAGTTCCAATTTCACTAGTGAGATTTTCCATTAGTTAATCCCCCTTTTTTTATTAACAGCATCAGCTATGCCTTTAGCTTCTTTTGCCGTTTTTTCTTTATTTTCAATATCTTCTTTGTCTTCTGCAGCCATTGCTTTAACATCATCAACGCCAGATTCTTCAGTATCACGCTGAACATCGTTTAAATATTGATCAGCTTTTTTCTTATCAGATTTCATTGCTTCAAAAGCTAAATCTTTGGCATCCATTGGATCTTCAAACTTAGCTTTATTTACAAGTTCCTTATCAATATTGTCTGCGATTTCATCAATGTTTTTAATTCTTTCTCTTTCTGCTTCAACAGCCTGGTTCTTTGCTTCCTTTACTAAATCCGGATAAGCATTAACTAAATCTTCGAGATTTTTAATTTCCACTTCCTGATCACCTTCCTTTTGAGAATTATCTTCTGCAGATTTATTCTCTGCAGCCTGTTCATTTGATTTTATGGATATCATCTTTTTAATAGATGTTTCCATACTGTTAACGATTTGCAGTCTTTTAAACTCATAATCTTTAATGTTTTTGACATTAAATTCTTCATCATTATCTTGATAAAGAACTCCGTCTACAAATTTTTCATTGACAGCTGTATTTGCACTCATCCAGGTTTCTTGATTCATCATTTCCCAGATTTCATCTCTAGGCCGACCAGTACCAGCAATATATGCATTTACTATTGTTTCTTTTATTTCATCTAATACATCAGCAACTTTTCTTAATTCCTCAGCATCTCCAAACACTCCATTAGCAGGTATAGGGTTGTGGATCATAACCTGGCCAACCGGTGAGATATACTTTTCATCTGCAGCCATTAAGATCATACTTGCTGCTGAAATTGCTTTACCGTCTATTTTTGCTACAACTTTACCTTTGTGCTCTTTTAACAGTGTGTAAATACCAGCAGCTGCAAAAACAGATCCTCCTGGACTGTCAATCCAAACCGTTATGTCTTTATCTTTATTTTCTAATAAAACATCTTTAAGTTGGTTCTTACTGGCATAGGGAATTCCCAACCAGTCATACAGCCAGCTGTTACGATCGTCTTTAATTTCACCTTCGATTCTTAATTCAAGACTTTCTGAATCTTCATTTTCAATATTTTTAAAAGACCAAAACTTAGTCAATTTCTGTCGCCCCCTTTTCAATCTCTTTGTTATATAGAGTTTTAACTAGATTTTGAACAGCATTTTGATCATCCTCCCCAAGCCCTTCATAGGCTTCTCTGATCTTTTTGTTTTCTTTAGTTAGCTGTTTTATATTATCGTCCCAATTGCTTCCATTGAGCTCGGTGGTTTCTCTTTCTCTAGTTGAAAGACCATTTTCTATTCTCATAATTGCAGCAGTAACCTCTTTTACTGGATCAACTTGCCCTGGCGCTGGTCCTATCCATTCTGCAGATGACCAGGCTCTTTTTATAGCCGGATCATTAAAATAACCAGGTGCCTTAATTCTTCCCCGGGCCACCGCTTCTGTTAACCATAATTGATAGATTGGCTGGCAAAAGTCATTAGCAAACCAGGTCCTGCGCATCTTAAATGCTTTCCAGGCTTCTAACAATGCAGCTCTACTTGCTGAATATGAAGATAAAAACGCTTTATTAAGTAATTCATAAGGGATTTCTAAAGCTGCACCTATTTGTTTGGCCATAGCATTTACAAAAGGTTCAAAATTATTTCCTGGTCTGGTAGGATCACCAAATTCAACGCTTTCATTTTCACCCAAAACATTAATAGTCCCTGGTCCCATTTCATAAGAATTAGGATCTTCTTCATCTCTTTGTTCTTCTCCTATATAAGTTTCACCAAATGGAATTTCATTGGCTGGGCCATCTTGTTTTATAAAGGCAGTAAAAAATGACTGCACGACTGCCGCAGTCAACTCGGCTTTTGTATATCTAGTTATTTGCTTTAGTGCTTCAATAACTGGCGCTAAGTATGGAACTCCTCGATATTGTTCACATCTTTCAGGCTCCATAAGTTGAAGAATATTAGGATCCCCTGTTTTATCTCCAAAAGCTTTTACTCTTTTATGATTGGTAACATAACCATCACTTTTGCTTTTTGGATGTTTATTTGCTACCCAGTAAGCGACAACCGCTCCGGAATCGCCATCAACTTCAACCCCGTTATAAATCGGATTTCCAGTTTTAGTGTTTTTGCCGGTAGTATCATGATAAGCAAAAGCATTATTATCATTAGGGGTTTCAATTCTATCCCCTTCTAAGAGATGAATCCTTAATGTATAAGGCATCCAATTTTTTGGATCATCTCTTTTAATAAGAGGAAAGACATCTCCGTTCATCAGCCAGGACATTAGCGCCAACCCTTGAAGTTCATAAAAATTGTTGAGTCTCAAATTATCGGCCCAGACTGAGTCAGCCCAGATGCTAAATTCTTTTTCAACTTTTCTTTCCCAGCGATCAGCCTGTTCTTCACTTATACCTAAAGTTTCGGCATCAACTTTAGATTTTAGTTTAAGCCCAGCTCCAACAACATTGGTTCTATTAGTTTTAATTGCAGAAGCTGCTAAAGGTGAACCCATAAACAATGATCTTGAACGCTGCCTTAATGTATCAAGATTATTATTAATATCTTCCTTAGGGCTGCGGCTTGTTGAGTTCCAGCCTTTCATTGATTTCTTTTGATGGCTGGCTCCACTTTCGCTATAACCTGAGTTTTTAACACCCTCCCAGATATTAAGCTTTGCTCTCGCATATTCTCTTTTCAATGCAGTCTGAGGACTGATATATTTTAAAGCTTTATCAATTAGATTCATAAGACCACCCTTTATAAGTCTCTGGCAGTAATTCTATAAGCTTTTCTTCTGCCTTTTCCATTTACTGCGGCAGTTAACTGATCAACTTGTTTTTCTAAACTGTCAATTGCTGCTCTTATTTCTTCTAAATTAGCTCGAGTCAAACTTCTAGTTCCAATTTTGTACTCCTGGCCGGCAAGAACAGCCATTTCTGCTTCATAATAAGCTTCTAATCTTTGTTTTGCTTTTTCTAACCTGTCTTTTGAAGCCATTCAAACCACCTTCCTTATACTGATACACCCTTATTAACCACACCGCGGCGCTTCTTTTTTCTTCTAGATTTAGAATTACTTGTACTAACACTGCCATTTCCTTTTTGTTTTAGCCTTTTTTCAAGTGCATCAAAGCTAGGATTAAGTATATTAAGTGCAGCTAAAGCATAATTTCTTAAATCTAAAGGCTCATTTCTCTGATTAGGGCTAATTTTTTCCCAGACCATTCTGTACTGGCCACTTCTTTTTCTTCGGACCAGTTTCTCAGATATAAGACCTTGAAAATAACTGCGATCATAATTTCTTTCTTTATTAGCGGGAAAGTGACAATATCCGTCACCTCTTTCTTTTATCTTAAGTCTTGACATGATAGTTGATTTACCAGAATCAACACCCAAAATAAAAACCGCAGCATTTTCTTTTTTACTGCGGTAAATCTTATCTATCAGAGGAATACCCGGGCCACCCCGGCCTTTAATAGCAAATATTCTTCTATGTTCGTTCTTTTTACAAAATTTATAAACATCCGAAGTAAAATGGCCACCCGAGTCAACACAGGTGCAGGCGACTTTCATTCCTTTGCCTGACTCTGTTCTAAAAGTCTGGTCCAATTTATCTGATAGCATCTGCCAGGTTGAAGGCATATCAGGAGCACCCATTATCATACCGTACTCAATACCCCAGGACTCCTGTCCTTTTCCCCAGCCTGCTATCTCATATTCTAGTCTGTCATCCTGAACATCGACACCAGCGGTTAAAAGTAGAACTCCATCCGGCACATCTGCTTCATATTCTTCCCTGCGTTTTAAGAGAAACTCTTCATCTTCAATTTCTCCTTTTTCCTCCCAGGGCAAACCGAGCATTGTGTTTTTAAATACTTTATACTGCTCCGGATCCTTTTTCACAGTCAGCCATTCTTCCATAATTTCTTCCCAGGGAGTCCAGGGACTTACAAAAGCATTAAGGTGGAAACTTCTTGTCTTAATTACATCATCATTTTCTGCTATCCATTTACCTGGCTGATTCTTCCAGGTGTGTTCATCGAATTTATTATGACATTCAGTGCATTCATACTTTAGATCCCAGACTTTATAATTACCTTTTTTATCTTTCTCATACTCAAATTTAACATTTTGAAGATGTATATATTGATAATCTCCGCAATGAGGACATTTAAGTTTCCACTTTTCCTGAGTTCCAGCTTTATATTCATCTTCAATTCTGGACGCATCTTTAATTGTCGGTGTGGAAACGTAAACTTTTTTCTTATTCCAAAAAGTAGTTGTTCTTCTTTCTGCAATTTTTAACGGATCTCCTTCACTTCCTGCAGAAGATGGATACCTATCAATTTCATCGCACAATAAAATTCTTACTGGTCTACTTGCCAAACCAGAAGGAGAGTTGGAACCAGCAAGAGCTAAAAAACCACCAGGGAAAGATTTCATCAAAATAGTATTGCTGCTATCTTTGCTTTTGCTTTCCGAAACTTTTTCTCTTAATGAATCTGTAGCTTTAATTGATGGAGCTATCCTTCTTTTTGAAAAATCCTGTGCATCATCTACAGTTGGCTGCACTAATAACATTGGACACGGATCAATATCAATATAATAGCCCATAACATTAATAACTATTTCAGACTTTCCAACCTGAGAACTGCTCATTACAACAACTTTTTCAACTTCTGGATCATTGATAGAATCCATTATTTTTCGTTGATAAGGTGCTCGGTTTGTTCTCCATTGTCCAGGCTCGGCTGATGTTTCGCGAGGTAATTTTCTATATTGATCAGCCCAGTCACTTATTTTTAGATCCGGTGGAGGTGCTACTGTCTTGAGAACCTTCTTGAATAACTTTTTTGTTTTCGACTTCAACTGCATCACCTTCGTATAGATCTTCATCATCAACAAATAAAGATGGATCATACCCTGACAATTCTTCAAGAGCTTCTTTTAATTCAGAGTTCATTAGATCACTAATTTTATTTGTGTTTTTCATTCCTGTTATTTGAGGAGATAATTTTGGAGGTATCGCTAAAATTCTATTTCTAAAGGTAGTCAATATATTGGTCATTGCAAATTCTACATCTGAAGCTTCATGAACTTTATTTTGCTGCTTAGCAAGTTTAATTTCACTAATCCGTTTTTTGATTTCTTCATGCTCAGCTTTTACTTCATTCAAATCTCTATTACCGCTTCCAAATTTAAATTCATAATATTTTTTGGCACATTCCTTGAGATCATATTTTCCTTCTGTAACTCTATCTATAATTTCTGCATCGACCAATTGATAAACTCTGCGCTCGGAAATATCTATAAATTCTGCGAGCTCTTCGGCTGAAACTGCGAATTTCATAGGACCCTCCTTTTCACTGAAATTAAAATCACCGTAAGTTCAGTAAAATACTGTAAACAAATGTTTTTAAAATGGTAAAAATAAAACTGCCACGAGCGCTGTCATGACAGTTATTATAAAAGATTAATATTCAACTTTAAAAAATATAAAAATTTATCGACTGTATGAAATCGAACTTTTTTCACCGAAATCTAGCCAGTTTTTGGGATTCAGCGTCACCGCAAGGCTCTAGATTCTCAGAAGGACCCGCGAATTCTGAGGGCCTGTGGAGCCAGCGGGAGTGCTGAGCTGACACCTTTCTACTCTGATATCCAGTAGCTGCGGCGGGTAGTTCGTGCTGCAGTATGGCTGATTCATAGCTCTATAAACGAGTAATGGCCCGGACATAGAGCCCGAGCCACACATATTATAATAGAGGTAGTATGAAAAAACCCGGCCTAAATAGTGGAATTAAGCCGGTAAAAAACCAAATAGGAAATAAATAAGTAATAATGGAAAAACTCATAATTACTTCATACTATCATTATATTCTTTCTATATAGAAAATCCACTCAAAAACAGCACAAAATCATACCAAAATCTTACCAAACTAATGTTTTTATTAAAATTAACTCAATAATTCTCGACTTTTAATCCAAAACTCCCAGGCGGACATAAGGCCGTGAACTTTTAATTCTGCAAATATTTCTGATTTTCTATTATCTATTGTGCTTTTAGAGCAACCAACTCGATCTGCAGTTTTCTTTGCTGACAAGTCATTAAAATATAGATACTCAACTATTCTTCTCATCTCAGTAGGCAAATTAATATAAGCGTGATAGATGATATTTCTTGCTTTGACTAGATTTTTATATTTACTGTCCTGTTCAGACTTCCTGGCAACAAACTCTTCAACATCAGAATATGTATTATTAGTTTCGCCAGATCCTACTTTACTATAATTAATAGCCTGCAGTGCATATTCAGGAGCATCTTTTATTGCTTCTGTTGCAACTTTTGCTTTTATCCTTCTGTAATTATTCAACAATTCTTCTATGATTTCTTTCTCTTTATTAGGCATTGCCGCAGTCACCTCTGTTATTTCTAATTTGATAGTCAATAGCACTGTGTTTTTCTAAGTAATCAGCCTTTGCAACTTCTAGTAATTCATCAGCAGTCATTTCTTTGCCACACCTTATACATTTACCTTTTTCTTTTCTATTATCTAAAATGAAAGTCCTTCTGTTGCACCTAGGACATAATACTGGCACTTGAATATGTCTTTTAATACCCTGGTATTCACAAATTAATTTAGATTCATTTAGCATTTCCGCCCAACCCCTCCACCATTTGATAATTAATTACTTCATATTCTTTCTTTTTAAAGTTATAAACTATTTCAAAACCTGCTGTTCTTAAGATATTAATATATCTACTGACCGTTTTAGAGCTCACCCCCAACCGGCCGGCAATCAAATTTCTATTTAAACCACTTTCATTTATTATCATAAATAATACTTTCATGCATCTTGTAATTATATTATATCGTTTATTGGAAGTGATCATAGATTCCTCCTACCAAAAAGTCACTACTGCCGAATCATGAGAGTAACCATTAATATTTCCCCAAGCAAAAATGATTCTCGAATTATTATCTAATATCCAACAATTTCTATTTGGTTTGCTTGCTATAGAAATATCATGATCTTGTAATACCTTTTTGAGCATTGGTTTTATATGCTTCGCACTGCGTAAAGATGGGAGCCAGATTATAACCTCTTCATTTTCTAATTCTAAGGCTCCGGCAACTAAATGACAATCATAAAAAGTTTTACCTTCTCTAGGACCGTGATTTTCTTTTAAAGCTACATCGTGAAGTCTTTCTAAATCAGTTTTCATTCTTCTCATCCTTTTTTAAAGTTTTATTAACAAAAATCTTAAAATTAATATCCCACCAATTATCTTCATAAAATATTCTTTAACTAAATTTTCTACTACTTTTTCTTCAATCATTCCAGGAGTATTCAATACTTGGTTTATAAATTTTACTTTAACAAGTATATATTCAAACATTATAAGAATTAAAAATAATTTATAAATAAAATAAGGAACGTTTTTTATTAGTTCGATAGCGATCACTCCTTTAATCAAAATTTATGTCTTTAAATTCTACACCTTTAGCGATTAATCTGCTGCTAACATAGCCAACACTTTTTGAGCTTAATAATTCTCCGGCATCATTATATTTATCAGCCATTATTTTGATAATTGTTCCTATTTCATGATTTTCAAACCTAAGTTTAATCTTCATTATCTTCACCAGAACTCGTATCAACTCTAAAACTAAACTTTATCCACCGTTTTTCAAAACGATAAGTTTCATATCTTGCTTCTGGGTCACTATGAGCCATGCTCCTTTTGATCACTAATTCTTTTTTGTTGGCTGAACTCATAAAAACATCTTTTATTTTTTTATATTCTTTTTCACTTACAAAAAACATCATGTCTAAATAAGGTCTGTTTTCAGTTTCTTTTTGTATTTCATTTAGAAAGTTATCAATTATATCAACTATATTTTTCATGACTTCACCTCATTAAATTTTTATTTCGATATCATGACCTTGGTTAATTCTTAATGTTATGGAATCATCTAAGAAAAAACCATCTGGTTGGTATTCTAGTTCTGTTATTGCTTTTTCAATAAACATAGTGGCACTTATATTATTGATTCTCAAATATTTATAATTAATTTTTATAGAAGGTTTTGTTAATGATAATAACCTTTTTTCTTCTAAATAAATGTACATCTGGTCTGCATGACCATCCACTATAAAATCAAATCTTATTACTTCAATATTATTAATATCTTTTATATTTTTAATTTTGTTTTTTGTATCATCAAAAAAATCTATCCAGATCATTTTACCCCTCCAGTTCTTCAATAAATTCTATAGCAGCATCTGCTCCTTCTGCTAACTTAACAGCCCAGCCATTCTCTTTAAACCTCTTAAGCCATCTCTTTTGGCTTTCGCTTGCCCGGCCACCTTTTAGTCTTTTAAGCTCAATAGCAATTCCATTATAGCCGGTAACCGGTTTGAAAATTAATGCATCCGGCACGCCTGACTTAACACCTAAAGTCTTCTGTTTAGCATAATACTGGACTTTGTGGTCACCTTCATTAGGAACATGGCACCAATCGCCTTCCGTATATTTATAATCAAGATATTGAGCTAGCTTTTTCTGTTCTTCCTCTTCTAAAACATTAACACCGGCACCTTTTCTCTTTTTCTTAATCAAATCTTTTGCTTGTTTTTCGCTTACATTTCTCCAGGCCAACAAAATCAACCTCCTCCGATCACCGGGCCAACACCTAATCCGTTACGGATAAATAATGCCCTCAACATGATATTTTTCTTTAAATGATTCCCAACCCATATTGTGCGCTTCATTATGATATTTAGCTGATAAAGATATCTTTTTGAGTTTACTGTCATCAAATTTCTGTCTGTTTCTCCCCATCCCTATTGCATCAGTGTGATGAGCGTGAATTATAGCCCCAGAATTATCAATTAAATATTCTTTTCCCGGCAGTCCAGACACTGCACAAATTTTCTGATCAAGACATAGCCGCAGCCATCTATAAAGATTGTCCATTCTCTCTCTGGGGTGCTCTTTCCATTCAACTCCACTTTCATACCCAAGCCTTATGCAATATTCAATAAAAAGAGCAGCGGTTTCTCTAGTGCAATCAGAAAGGCTGATCTCACCATAACCGGTAACTTCTGAGAATTTATCTTTTATGATTCTATACATTTCATTAGTTTCATGGCCAGTGCCTTCCGCGATGTCTTTTATAGTTGCAAAAGCTTTTCTTCTTTGCCGGCCACTGATCATATTCATTCGCTTAACCTGTTCATCAGCATCAATCAAAAAAGTAGCTTTTATTTCTTCTGAATTTTTAAGGCCCGGGCCACCGCTAATAATTTCTTTTTTATAATCTTCAGCAGTAACGATCACGATTTTTATTTTTCCTTTTACCAGCTGCTCAATATTTTTGATTTCTCCTTTTATCTTAACTTTGCTGTTTAATATAATATCAAGTGGTTTGTCTTCAAAGTTATATAAATCCATTGGTGCATCTTTGGGGCCGACCAGTAATGTTAACCTGGCCGACCTTTTGTTAGTTCTCCATTTACTTAAACTGCATCTAAAATCCAATTACCTCACCTCAAATTAGTCTAAATACTCTGCTGAAAAATAATACATCAACTGTTGTTTCATATATATCCGCAAGTATCTTAGCTTTATCGACTCCCGGGACTGTTTCTCCGTCTTCCCACTTGCTATAGGTAGTTATTGTTACCCCGCACTTTTTAGCTAAGTACGTTTTAGTATTTCCGCTCTTTTCTCTGGCCCGGGCCAGATTCTTGTGATTGATTGGCACTACCCACTCACCACCTTAAGCTCTGGTTTTTCATTAAAAGGCAGTTCCATCTGCTGCAGCTGCTTCTTCATGATCTGCAGATCAGAAGCCCAGAAGCCGTGTCTCTTAAGCTCCTTGTTGAATCCTTCGAAATCATGAGAAAGAATAGTTGGTTGATCATTTTCATCAATAAAGCAATGCATCAGTTCATGATCTATTAAAGCTACCTGATGTTTGTGGTCCATTGAAGCAAATGCTGGTTCAGCTATCTCAATGACAAATGTTGCTCCAGTGATAGCCTGGTACTTAGATTGTACTTTTGAAGCTTTACCATAAACCTCTTTTCCTTTTGATTTCATCGCTTTGTCTCTAAATAAGTAAATTATCTTAAAACCCTGTAGGTGATTATGATATTTTTCTATTAATTTATTAGCAATATTTTCTACCTCAGGGGCTTGAGTATATTGTGCCATTTTAATTTCCTCCCAGTTTAAGTATTTTGCTCTCTTTAAATTTTCTACTTGCATCAAATCTGCCCGGCAATCTATGCTGCATAATGAGTTCAATAACTTCTGAACCCTGTGGCTCTACCATATAAGCAAACCTACCGGCAATAAATACTACAAATACTCCTAATCCGTCTGAAAAGAATGCAACTGTTTGTGCTCCAGTAATTGCTTGTCCAGCAATACCACCAAACCCACAGGCTGTACTTGACCATGTTTGAGGAAAAGAATATAAACTAAGTTTTTCTGTGAAATATTCAATCTCTTCCTCAGGGTAAGGATAATTTTCTTTAAAATAATCTACTATAATCTCTTTCGCTTTATCATGCATTTTTTCAAAATCATAACTACCTCTGTAATCCATTCTCTTTACCTCCTATTTTTATTCATTGACCGGGCCATCGCTCTTGAACTTCCCCCGGCCGGTCTTGATCTAGGTTTTTATTCTTTTGAACAATTCATATTTATATTTATGCCAGGGTACTCCCAATGCGCCCATTAAAACTTTCTTCATATCCAAACCATGATCAACTTCAAATTTATTTACCATTTTTTTAAAATCATTCTCTATCTCAATTCTACCGAGATGTATATCTCTATTTTGATATCTTTTTAATTCATCAAAATAATTGAATTTAAAATAGAATTCAACCATGAAATTATATAACTTTTTATGTGATAATTTAAGTAATTCATTTGAACGATTAGTATCTAATATTATCTGACCTAAAATTTCTAAATCCACTACTCTTAGATCAATTCCAGTTTTATCTACAAAGATAGCTGCATTTAATTTATATGATTTAGATATCAGCATTTCTATAAAATGATAATAGTTCATTTCTTGATCTTTGTAAGTTATCTTTTCGTCCTTTAGTGCTGGCCCGGTCAATTCTTCCACCTCCTCATTTATATATAAAAATTCAGCAGCCACTTTAGTGGCGTTCATTACCTGATTTACAATTGGTTTCATTCTTCCCACTCCCACATCTCAACAGTGCCATGCTTAATTGTTGACGCTATCCGGATGAGTTTTTGAACTTCTTCCATGGGATCACCACCATTTTCAAGAAGTAAAGCCCCATGTACTTTAGTCGCTTTATCTACCATTCTGGGAGCTCCGGCAATTAATCTTGCTATAACCTTGCCGTATTTTTGGTCTTTTAACTTAGTAGTTACCTGGCAGATTATTTTTTCTTCATTATCTAGAATCTTAAACTGAATCTCATCTCTATTCTGCACCTCTCTGACTGACCACGGTGCTTTAACATAATCCCTATAAAAAGTTATTTGATCATCATCTATAGGTGAAACTACACATTCTGGTTCGTCCTCAGGTCCGACAATTCTATTTATTTTAATTTCTGGCCCGGTCATTGGTTTTCACTTTCTGATTCAATTTTATCTTTGAGTTCTCTATAAACATCAGATAAACCATAAAATCCATTTTCCTGGACTTCTTCAATCCATTTCTCGAGGTTGCAAACATCTGTTATTTTTACCCCTCCACTTATCAAGCTTTTATGATCAAGATTAGAATCATAAGCATTATCAATATAGCGAAGTTTATTTTCTATATCATCGTTAGGTACAATAATAACTTCTCTGTTGCCCGGTGTAACTATTGTTAATGCTAGGTGCTGCCCTTTATTCTTTATTTCTTCTGCTTTATTTAATAAGTCTTTTTTATTAATTCTTTTACTCATCTGTATTCCTCCTTAAATTGATATAAGTAAAATAAACGCAATAATCAATGTAAATTTGGCTAAATATATTTTTCCTTCTTCTGTTTTCGCTATTCTGTATGCTGCTATATTCATTATGATTAAAAATATTAACTGTTTTAAAAAGTCCGGCATCTAATAACCCCCTTTCTATACTCTACTCTTTAAAGGTTAAGATAAAAGTCCCCGAAATTACTAACCACTTAGCAGCAAACATTCTACCTTCTTGAGTTTCCCATAGTATTGAATAGCCCAAGAATATTGCCAAAGTGACAATTAAAACTGATAATTTAGATTTCATTCTGATTTACCTTCTGGCCCGGGCCACCGATAAAGAGCGGTTTAATTTCAGTTTCTTTATTTATCAGGCTGCCAATTACACCATCTGAATTTTGATATTTACCATCGTAAGGTTCCAGTACCGCGCCGGACACTTTAAAGAAAACAATCTGAGCAATTAACTCTCCGGCCTTAAGTTTTCTTTTGTTTGAAGAGTTATTAATAATCTCTAAAGTGATGTTACCCTGGAACCCCGGATCAATCCATGCAGCTGTCTGATGAACTTCTATTGCTTTTCTACCGATTGTAGACTTGCCGGTAACAAATGCAGCCAGATTGTCCGGCAATAAGATGTATTCCTCTGTGCTGCCTAAAACAAATTCTTGTGGATTAAGTGGCCGGTCATTGATTGATGTCGGTATATATTCAACCTCTTCATTCATTCCGATTGGTCTTGAATAATTTCTTTCAAGTAATATCTTATCTGCTAACCTCAGGTCGTATGATGCTGGTTCCACCTGGTCCGGATTAAAATCACTTATTATATTGTGTTCTGTTTGAGCTTTCATAATTTCTTGATCTGATAAAATCATTTTTCCACTCCTGTCTATTAAAATAATGCCAGTTGGCCAAACTCTGCCGGCTCCTCTTTAATCTCTTCTTTAACTTCTTTTTCTTCTACCGGTTCATGAGTATAATGTTTTAGATGCTTCCAGAGCATGTCCTCAATTTCTTTTTTATAATCTTTTTCTATCCATCCAATTATCTGGCCAGACTCATAAAGAGTAATGTGATTTTCATTGATTTCTGATCTTTCTTCAATATCGAAAAACCTATTTTCTAATCCTCTAATATGATTAAGCCAGATGCCGGTCCTTTTAGCTGATATCCACCCAGCAATCATTGCACTATTTTTATTATCCTCTGATTTTTTAAAAGTAATCTTCCCACTATTTCTTATTAGTTTTAAATTTCCCATTTAGTTCACTCCTAAAGTAAATCTTTTGAAGTGTATCTACTACTTGTTCTGTACTTATTTCTGAATATATCAAACCTATATACTTTCTTTGGTTTTGGAACTTTTGAAATTTGAAGATAACCTTTTTCTATTAATTCATCTATTGATTCTTTTATATGGTTTTCTGTGGTTTCAAATTTTAAAGCTAAATATTTCAATTCCAAATCATCTGTTCTTTCAACTGCGTACCACAAATAAGCCATTAAGCCATAAGCCTGCAATGATAATTTATAGTCAAAAATCCAACCTATATTTTTGCTGTTATCAGTGTATCTTTTTCTCACTTGAATAAATGGTTGATCATCATCTTTCATTATTTTTTCAATTTCTTTGTTGATGTTCATTCTCCACCTCCATTAAGTCCAGTCAACTTTTCAATGATTTCAATTCCGTTCTCTGGTTTTATATGATCCTCGCAACCTTTGCATCTAACTTCAATAAATCTTTTATCTTTTTTGCCACACCATTCAACTGCAGCTGTACCCAAATCATTGTGGTAATACCAGGCGCATGGCCGGTACCTGGTTAATGAGTTATGATAGTGACAAAACCGGCCATTCCTGATCTGTTCCCCGCAGCCTTCAATATCACAGATATAGTAATCATTCATTTTGCACCATATCCGGCAGCACTTTGAAAGGACAAGCACTATGTTCTGGATCATCATGTATTACTGGAATGTCATATTTGAGTAGATGCTTCCTTAATTTACATTTTTCAATCTCTTCTTTTGGTTTAGTGCATTCTAGACAGTGAACTTTTACGGTTTTATCAATAATGTCATAAAGATCATCAGTCTCTACTACAGTGACATCGTCCTCTTTCCTCATTTTCCTCTTTTTCTTTTTGGCCACTCTGGTATAATCTAGAGAAAGCTTAGTTTCCTGGACTTTCTGAGCAATATTTTCTTTTTGCTCTTTGGCTGCATCTACAATAAGCATATCTTTTACTTTGCCGGTATAGGTCCGGGCCATCTTGATAGAGCGCATAAACTTAGGTGACTTTTCTACTGTTTCAATTTCTTTGTACTTATCAATTTTGTCATTTAGATATAATTGGAAGTGACTTAATACTTCTGCTATTTTTTGATCTTCTCTGCTTATATATCCCATCTTATCTCCTTTCTATTTTTTTGATTAATAATCATCGCGGCTAAAAGGGAACATCGAAGTCGTCAGGGTCAAAATTTCCGTTACCGCCTTGATTCTGATTATAATTTTGCTGCTGATTTTGAGGTTGTTGCTGACTCTGGCTGTTTTGATTGTTCTGTGACTGCTGTTTTTTATTCCCTTTTCCTTGATTATTATTTTTAGAGTTTTGCTGCTGTTTTTTATTATTTTGTGAATTATTTCTCTGATTGTTGTTATTTGCAAAATCTAAAAATCGGACATTATCTGCATTAACCTCAGGGTTAATATAAGTTCTGTTGTTATTTTCGCTTTTTCTAATATGCAGCTGGCCATCTACTCCCACAAGTCTACCTTTTCCAAGATGGCGGGCGCAGTTTTCAGCTAGGCCCCTCCAGGTGACAATACTGATAAAATCAACATCACGATCACCGTTTCGATTGGTATAATTTCTTTCTACAGCCAGTGTGAAGTTACAAACCGGTGTTCCATTACTGGTGTATCTAAGTTCTGGATCGCGTGTTAGCCGGCCAATAAGTACTATTCTATTTAACAAAATTATTCACTCTCCCTTACATTTATAAAGCGACAATTTCCGTGCTGCTTATATTTTAATTCTTCAAAAAGTTCTCTATCAATAATTACATGATCATCATCTAATCCTAATTTCTTTTCCATCATAGGGTGATTATGAATTCGATTTTTAAATTTAGGCATCATTCATCAGCTCCTTTTTCTTCTAAAGTAACACGTATTAAAACTCTGTTTTTTTGTTCGGTATAAGATAAAATATTAAAGTCTGTTATATTAAATTTTTTATCAGCGTCTTCTCCTTCCTTTTTTCTGACTCCTTCCCAAATATCTATAGTATCTGGTCCTAACTCTGGATCATCATATATTTTGCATTGAACTATAGTATTTTTAATCATAATTACCCAATCTCCACTTCGATATATTTTTTAGAAAAATCTTCTGTGCTTAAATTAAATGTAGGACAATACCTTTTAATCTTTGAACATTTATTATGATTAGGACAATTCCAGCAATTTAAAAGTTTTGGTTTTTGTTGTTCAATCAATTGACCTTTTATTTCATCTAAAATATAATTTGCCAAATTTAGAACCTCCCTTTTAATTTTTCAACCACTCCCTGGATGATAAAAATTAAACTTAATACAGGAGAAGTAATTACTGCAAAAACAAATAATAATACATCAAACCAAAACGTTTGCCAATCCACATAAACTGAACTAAAAAGATCTCCCAGGGTCATAGTGATCAGCACACCCAACACCAAATATGTTACTATAACAGTTAAAAGCATCTAATCCCCTTTCTTCTTTATGCAATTATCGCAGACTCCAAATTCTGGCTGATCAGTATCTGTAACGATTACTTTTCCACATTTTAAGCAGGTCATTATTTTTCACCTTCCGCATCTCTGATTGCTCCCTCTAAATATTCAACTGTATCCATTATCCCGCAGGCATCTGAATTAGCTTCTAAATTTAAGAGTAAATCCTTTGACATTTTTACCGCTTTCAAGAGTTTGTTATTTATTCTGTGTAATTCATCCAGCCGCTCAAAGGACCCTTCTCTGGTTTCATAATCATTAACTGATACCGAAATAGTTTCTCTTAAACTATCCAAAAGCAACCAGTATCTTTCTTCAGGGGTTATTGATCTAGCTTCACAGTATTTAACTTTAATTTTGAAAGTTGTCCCATCCTCAGTATTTAGCAGTTTATCTATTTTTTGTTTCACTGCTGCACAATCTTTACATTTTTCATTCATTCCAAATTCAACTTTTATATTTTTGGGTCGGTTACCTTCAATTAATTTTCTTTCTATATTTACATTCTTTTTGCATGTATGCTCTGTTGAATTAAATTCCATTCCGCAATCAGTTCTATATTTCATCATTGTTTTTCACCTCTTTATTATTTTCTAATTCTTTTCTGGCTGAATATGGCAAGTAACACGGGCTATAATAAGTTTTTGTCCACTCAAAAGGCTTTCTCACACCGCAATAATTTTTATTTCGTCCACCAGGTACAAAATAATTCCTTCCCAGTCCAGGAAATATTGGTTCATTGTCAAACTCAATCTTTTTGAATTCTTCCTCAGGTGGGTCACAAGCTCTGGTATATTTATCATTTACATTTTTCCTTATTTGTTCTTCATACATTTTCATAAAAAGTTTCTTTGAGGTTTTTTCAAAAACTAATTTTTCATTTAATTTATTGATCATTTTCTGCTGCTCATAATTTTCTTTATGCAATTTTATAGCTGTAACTATTGTTCCGAAAACTACTCCACCAATTGCAAATAATATATTTCCTAAATTCATCTATTCCTCCCTATTTTCTTGCTCTGGCCATTGTTATTAAGCACCAAATAAATATAAACCAGAACAAATATGTGCTATCCATTTAGATCCACTTCTATTTCTTGAATAATCCGGGTCAGCTCCTCTGAGTTCTCTTTAATCAAATAATTAATCATTATGTTCTGATCATCAGAGTTATTTTCTTTCTGTTCTTTTAGCTTAACTTCTATTTTGATGGTCTCAAATAACTTTAACAAATCAGGTATTTGAGAAATAGCCAGGGCCAGCCTTTTCTTATATTGATAATCTTCATCATTAGCAACAAAATTTGCGATCATCTTATTATTGTTTTTGTCTTTAACTTCTAAAATTGTAAACATTGAATTTTCATACTCTATAAACTCCCAGGGTCCTTTAAGTTTATCTTCCACTTATTTACCTCCTTCAGCTTCTTCTATTATTTTTTCTAGTTCAATGATCTTTTCAGTGCCGGTTTTAGTAATCGCTTTCTCTGTTAATAGATAATCACTTTCCATCATATGCGGAGAAACTCTAATGATCTCTAAATCAAAAAGCTCCACTTTATCTTTTGGGCCATCTTCAAAATATCTTATATGTCCGTCTTCAGCAGATATGAACCGACCATAATTCATAAATATCTCTGTGCCTTTAAAATTAAACCAAATATCTAATGGCATTATTATTGTTTTAGCTTCTGGATTCTGTTCTATATCATTAAGCAGCTCGTAAAATACTGTTAAATCCATTTTTATACCACCTCTTTACCCTATCTTATTAACCCATTCCACTTTAGTTATTAATATTTTTTGCTTTCTTAAAAATTCATATTTATCCATCAATTCTTTTTCTAGCTGGTCTCTTCTCGCGACAGTCATTCTATCTCTAGTAATTATTCTTTTCCATCCTCCACTTCCGTTCGCAGCTCTATAATGAATTCTATAAATAAATCTATTTTGCTTTTTCTTTTTCATGATTTTCCACCTTTTTCTCAGCTTCTTTAATGATCTCTTCTATTTCTACATCAGATAACTTGCTATATTCTTGCTTAATTCTATCTTTAATTTTTGTACGATAACCGCCCATTGTTAACCCCCTATTTTATGCCTTGCCTTAAAACTATCAACTCTATCCTCATAATGCCTCATCACTTTTCGCTCCTGCTTTAGATCCTCTTCACTCGCACCTTCTCTTTGAACATAATGTTGAAGTGCATGTTTTATAATCTGCAACCAAACATAATCACTCACTTCTGACCCTCCTTAAAAGCCATTAAATTCTCCCATTTTCTCCACTTCTTCTTTAGTCATATTTTTAAAAGTAATGGTCACTTCTATTTCAGAATCATAATTTTCTTCATCAATTGCCCCCATTCCATCCAGACATTCAGTTACAACTTCTTCTTTCATCATTTCAACATCATAACTCTTAAACTGACTGGGCAGTAATGTATAGCTTCCTATTCCTTTATAATCAACTTCAGCTACTAAAATTTTATCTTCCATCCTTAAACCTCCTCAAAAAGTTTCATTTTCCCATCTTCATGCAGCTTATATTTTTTATCTATTTTCTTGCATCTTTTCTCTGGTGAAAGAATTTTATAATTCAAATTACCTTTAACTGCTATTCTTAGCCAGGACTCTCCAGATACCTTATTAATGTCTTTCCCCAGCACTACTCCCTCGATTGTCTTATCTCCAGTTCCGAAAGTATATTTTCTTTGAACTGTATCACCTACTTCAATTTTCTTACTCACCCTGATCACCCTAACAACTTATTTAATATCTCATCAAAAGTTACTTTTGGTTTTCTGACTTTAATAATATGAGTGGTCCTGTGTTTCTTTTTTATTTTTTCGACTGCAGCTGACTGGTTCCTTGCTTTAATAACCTCTTTTCTAACCCGGCCGTCTTTCTTGAAAATAACCTCATGACTTTTCATTATCTCCACCCCTGGCTTTGTTATATCTGTAGCAGATTCCCTGCCGGGACATCCTAAAAACTTTTGCTATCTGATTAAAATTAAGTCCGGCATCATAAAGTTTTACCATGTCTTCAGTTCTTTTTTTGGCTGCCAACCTTCTCACTTTGTTATAGACATTATCCGCACTGAGATTATAAACTCTTCCAACTTCTTTATAGGTCATATCATCGGTATATTTTAGAATGATCATATCCAGTACATCATTGGTTCCATTGAACTTAGTTGTCGGTTCTTCACCTGTTTCTACTACCTGCAGAGCTCCTTCTGGTGTATATCCTTCGATTATGGCCAGAGCTAATGCAGCATAACCTATTTCTTTGACATTCGCTTTAACAACTGGCACTTAAATCACCTCTTAAGCTGATACCTCAGCGTTTTTATCAATAATATTAAGTCTGATTTCTTTATAATTCTCACTTAATTCAATTTCAACATTCTCATAATTTGCAGTGCTTAATGCAGTTTCAATAAACGGTCCTGCAATTTTAATTCTTTTGCCCTTGTTGTCATTCTTAAAGTCTCTGAGCAGGTCGGCCATATCATTTTTGGTTTCTGGATCAATGTTTCCGTTTACTATAATCGGTTTCATTCTTCCTCATCCTCCCAGGCTAATCCAATAGTATATTCTGCATTATCTTCAACCGGCAGTCCTAATCTTTCTCTAAGTCTCCTTCCTAAAAAATCTTTTAGATCATGATCTTCAGAGTATTTCTTGAATCTACTAATTGCATCCCGGGCCATCATTTCTCTGACTCTACCTGTTAACTCCTGGTTTCTATAGGCCATTCCAATTACATTAAGTCCGACTTTTTGAATCACTTCCTGAGTTAAAGCTACAAGTATGTTCTCGAATTTTCTCTTTTGCCCCTGAGGTATCTTTACATCAAGAGCTTTTTCATCTACAAAAAATAAGTTAATTGCTATCTGGCCAGATGGTTTGGAAAAATCCGGATAAATAAATGTCGCTTCTGTTAATTTTTCTAATTCTTGATTAGCATTTTTCCAATTAGGGAAAATTTCATTATTCATTATTATCACTTATCCTCTCTGCAAGTTGTTTTACTTCTGGTCTTTCAATTCTCTCGATATCTTTTCTAATTCCTCCAGGTAACAGCATTCTTTCTTTTTCATGCTCCTGAATCTGTTCATAAGTCTTAATAAATCTGTTCATAATGAAACTGTCATCAGCATTATTATTAATCAAACTAAACCCAGTTACTTCTGCAGCCTTTAATACTGGTTCCGGGAGTGCTTCTTTCACTTCCTTAGGGTTGTATACCCAACTATGCTTGCTGATTGCATTTAAAACCATATTCCAGGCTTTCGGTCCGCTTATTTTCATTACCGGTTCATCTCTGGTCATTGCTTTTTGAATCCCTCTAATTAAATCACCTGGCGTTGGTGGCCACTCTTTTTCAATCATTAATTTTTTCAATACTACTGACGCTGGATGATAATCATAATCTCCTAAATAATCGTGCCAAGTTTCTATCATCAAAGCATTTTCATCATCGTCTTCAACCGGAAAGTTAAATTTATGATTGTAATATTTATCTAAAATACTAAGTAGCTGCACAACTTCTGATTTTTCCAATCTATTCACCTCCAGAATTATTTTCTTCTTCATTTTTATATTTTAAAAACAACTCTTTTCTCTTATTCCCTTTTTGTTTTGAATTTTTAGATGCTTTCCATTCTCCATTATTAATATCGCTTTTCATTTGATTTTCTAATTTGATTATTTGTTCTCTAAAAGTACCGGCTGATAAAATATTAGTGTTCCAGAAGTGATGATCCTGGCACCATTCCATAATCATTCCGATCTCTTTCCAATCATAACCGGCATCATTTCTACCTACCGGACCCAGTCTATTTAACTTATCTAACTCGTAAGCCCATTTTTCCATTGACTTTGGATCTGGTTGAGGGACCTGGGCCTTTTCATTATTTTCTAAAATTCTTTTTCTTAAATGCATTGCTGCTTTATAAGGTCTAGAATCTTCTCCATATTTAGGGTTATCTTCTTCGGTTTTAGAAGGAGGGTTCGGGCTTTCATAGTCCGAACGTTTTTCTTTCTCCTTTCTTTCCCCTTCTTTCCCCTTCTTACTGTATTGTTCCGCGTCCGTTCCAGCGCCGTTCCAACCCTGTTCCAAGTCTGTTCCAAGCTGGTCGCATTTTTCTTGATAATCCTGATACTGACAGTAATTAACGACTGTAAAGAGTGTTCCAAGCTTAGTTTGTTCAATTTCTATTCTTTCTTGTTCTACCAATCTATCCACCGAACGTTTGATTACTGAAAGGCTATAATGCTTAAGAGCATTGTTCTCAAAATACTCAAGATCATCTCTTATTTTTCTATAGGACCTGAGGAACTGCCCGCGTTTAATATTGATTCCATAAGTCTTATATTTGGTGTTAGGTTCTTCTTTATAGCGGGCCTGTCCAATTAGGTATATGAACAATCTTAAATCAACTGGCTGCATCCATATGCTGCTTTCAAATATATCTCGATAGAGTTTGAAGTATCCAGCCACGCTTTATCACCACCAAATTTTTATGCTTCATTTTCTTCTGCTCTGTAAATTTCTGTAGTATCATAATGGGTTAATTTTGTTTTACCTATAGTTTTTTGATAAGAGTGATAATATTTACCTTCCCAGTCCTTGATCTGGCCAGCTCCTTTATTTGATAAAATAATCAGAGGACCTTTCTTGCTTCTGTCATAGTTCAGCTCTAAGAAATCTAAATCTTTATGAATTGAAGGGATCAGTATTCCAATTAACCAAAGTTTAAATTTTAAAAATAATTTCATTATCTCCACCTCTCTAAGTTTTGCCTATGGAAATCAGTGCAACTATTTGTTATAATGTATTTAGAGTGCTTTTTCTTTTGAATCTCAGCTGTGCCATCAGCTGGGATTTCTTTAGTCTTTCGCCAGATAGCCCAAAATTTTCTGATTCGCTTAAAAAATATAATTATCCGGGCCAGCAGCAGTATAAACAATTCTTTAAATGTGTCTATTATATCTTTGATCATTGGTGGAAATAATACGAACAGAAGGAAGGCCCAAAGAAAACCCATTATAACAAGTTGCCATTCTCTAATAGTTCCCATCTTAACCTTCACCTCTCATTATTCTCTTAGCTTCTTTTTCATCTTCTTTATTTAGTTTCTCCAAGAGTAATTCAATTTTCTTAATTTCTTTTTTTACATATTCATCTTTATATTTTATCGATTTCAGGTTGGCCAACCTCATCTGCAAAGCACTTTTGATAGTCATTTCCTCAGATAAACTGATATCTATCTTCATTTTTGCACCTCCATAGGTCCAGATTTAGTCAATTTAAAGGTTTTGTCCGCTTCAATGAATAAAACATCATCTTCAGTACTGGTTGCGCTTTCTACCTCATTTATAGGACAAATGAGTTTTGTTTCTTTTCCCGTCGAACACATTACTAATTCATCTACTGGATCAACATAATAAATAACCTCAGCTTTATCATTGAAATCTACAAATAAATCAAGTAACAAACTGGCTGTTTTTTCTTTTTTAGTTAATTTCATTTAGTTCATCCTCTCCAGAGTTTCTATTTTTTAATTTATTTTCCAGGTGTTCTTTAACTTCTGAGATTTGATTTTCTAAAGTTTCAATAATTGATAATACTAATTGGTCAGCAACTTCATCTACAAAATCTCTTTTCGCATACCTCAGGCCGTTCTTCATTCCTAATTTCTGTTGAGCTCTAAAAACTATTTCTTTATCCTCTTCACTTTCTGAAACTTTTAAAGCGATGATGAGCATTTCTAAGGCCCCTTTTAATTTAAAGATGATTTTTTTAATTTGAATCACCTCCAGAATAAAGCCAGGTAAAAAAGACATCTCTATTAATTCTCCAACCTAAACCAGGTATTTTCTTTCCTCCGGGTACCTGGCCTTTATTAAGCATTTTATATATCTGGCCATCATCGCTAATTTCTAACACTTCCTTAACTTCATCTACTTTCATTAATAACGGGTATTTTTTAACTTCTTCACTAACCCTTTTCTCTATGATCTCTTTAGCTTGAATTTCTGGCTTCAATTCAAACACCTCCTCTTAGACTGAATACTTGATAGAAAGTTTTTCTATAACTGATTTGTATATTTCTTTCAACCTGGGATCTTCACCAATAACATCTAATTTATTTGCATCGTTAATTCTTGTTTCAGTCGCTCCAGCTTCTCTTAGCCTGTTTTTTAGGTTTGATAATCTAACATCTAAACGGCAGCGCGCTCTGTTTTCTAATATAGTGTAGCTCATTCTTCTAGCTTCTCTATATCTTTCTCCCATTTGGTAGCCTATAGTGTTAAGTTGTTTATTAGCCCAGTCACGCCAATCTTGATCCGTGTGAATAAGCGAATTTTTCATTGACTTAATTTGCTTTTCCTGATGATCAACCTTTTGTTTCAATTCCTTAACTGATTCAGCCTGCATAATAATAAGATCCTCAACTGATCTAGGTTTAGCAGCATACTGTCCAGTCTTTCTGATTTCAGGAATTACATCGTGAGTTATCCAGCGCTTAAATTTTTTCGCTTCTGGTTTTCTACTTTTCAAAACCAAAGAATACATTCCTGGTTCATTTACTGCTGACATTTCTTGTCTTCCTCCAGGGGTGTCGACTATTAGCGACCCCCTTTCATCATCATCTAATCTATAAACTGCATCTCTATAATGAGAAATATCTAATGCATTACATAAATCTTTAGCAACAAACCAAATTTGATCATTTTCTTTTCTAACTCTTATTTCTCCAAACTGATAATTTTCAAAAATCTTAATATCATTCATTTTATATCATCCTTACGTTACGTAATTATAAATTAAAAAAATATTTAGGAATTTCTCTAGGATCAATATCAAGAATTTCGACTATTAATTGAACTTCATCAATAGTAAAAGTAGATTTACCGTTCAATTTATCACTAAGAGTATTTGCGCCCATCCCTATTTCAACAGCTAACTCGGCGTAAGTATAGCCTTCTTCTTTGATCTTTCTTTTGAGTTCCCACATTTTTGTGTAGTCAGCCAAAAGTTCCACCTCCTTTTATTGCGTTTCGTAATTCTTAATTAAAATACTAACATAACTAAAAAAACTTGTCAATACTTTTCGCAATATTTTCTGATAAATATTAATTTATTCTTGCAAAATGCAATATAAAGTATTATAATATAATTACATTATTAGTAATTGGAGGTGCAAAAATGAAAGAAGATAAATTAAAAAGTGAAGTTTTTGCTAAAAGGTTAAGTCAATTGATTGAAGAAAAAGGTATTAATTTAGATGTTATAGCTGAGATTACAGACTTATCTGCAGCAACTATTTCAAGATATAAAAATAATAAAATGGTACCTAAGATACCTACAGTGAAAGTAATAGCTGATTATTTTAATGTGAATCCAGTTTGGTTACTAGGATATGATGAACCAAAACATAAAAAAGTTGATGGGTATCAGGGATTTGAGGAAATACCAGTGCTTGGTTCAATTGCAGCTGGACAACCTATATTAGCCCAGGAGAACATAAAAGGTTATGAAAAAGTTCCTTCTGAAAAGGTTAGGGATGGGCAATATTTTTACTTAGAAGTCTCTGGAGATAGTATGATAGGCGCCGGTATTTATGAAGGTGATTTGGTTTTAGTAAGAAAGCAATGTGATGTTAACCATAAAGATATTGCTGTAGTAATGGTTAATGCTCACGATGCTACCTTAAAAAGAGTTTTTAAACAAAATGGTAGTGTGATTTTGCAACCTGAGAATAAAAAGTATGATCCAATCATGATTAAAAGTAAAGATGCAAGAATTGTAGGTAAAGTTGTTGGATTAACTAGATCATTTTAAAAAAAGGAGGAGTTAAAATTGAAAGAAAATAACAAAGGGTTTGATTCAAAGAAATTGTTACTTATTTTAGCGGCTGTCTTTATTCCTGTTATTGGACCAATATTAGTTTTAAGGTCAGACAAGTTTTCAAAAGTGGGTAAAACAATATCTGGTGCCTGGTTAGGTATATTTTTAATAGGTCTTGTTTTTGGAGGTGCCGAAGAGGAAAATGGCAATTCCGCAAATACTGCTGTAGAAACAAAAAAAGTGGAAGAAACTAAGAATAAGGTTAATAGAGAGTTTAGGGCTGACTTATTTGCGAATGTTAAAGATAATAAAGTTATTCTAAAAATTAAGTCTAATGTGCCGGACGGTGGAATATTTGAGTTGAGTTTATTAGATAGTGATTATAATATGAAAAGCGATACCACTGTTATTAAAGATGGAGTAGCGAAAAAGACATTTATTATGCCTGAGGATGCTCCTGTCGGGACATATTTAGGAATGGCATCTTTTAGTTTTAATTCCGAAGATTATAATCAGCCGGAAAATATAATTAATACATACGGCAAAGATGGATCTAAAATGTTAGGCGATCAAAAAGCTCAAAAAACTGACGGAAAATCTTATTTTGGTCAAATAAATGATATAGATTTTTATTATCCGACTGAAAGTGCAGTAAAACAAAAACAAAATCATACTTTTGAAAATGCTGTTAATGAATTAATAGACAAAAGTAATGGAGTAATTGTTGATGTCAGCCCCAGGCACGGTGATGGCAGCTGGAAGTTTGTAAATGTTTTTATAAGTGATGATTGGTATTATTCACCCGAACATGAAAAAGAAAGATTAGCTGAACAATTAGGATCTACTATACAAAATATAATTTGGAATACAGGAAAAGTTGATGAAACTGAAAGCGTAATGGTTTATTTAGTTGATACTTACAGCAAAGATCTAGCTACTCCAAAAATATTGGGAGGTTATAAAATCAAAAGGTAGCAATCAAGAAAGGTGGTAAACAAAATGCCTCACATTCAAAAAACTGATAATGGTAAATACAGGGCTTTTGTTGAAATTGACAGTGGTGAAAAAAGAAAAAGAAGAACTAAAATATTTGATAAGAAAAAAGAAGCTCAAGAGTGGATAGTTGAAATTAAATCTTCTCAACAAACTGGAACTTATGTAGATCCAGTAAAAGTAACTATGTCGGATTATTTGGATAGGTGGTTAGAAAACCATAAGCGACCCAACATTCAAGAATCTACTTACAAAGGATATAAAGGAATATTAGAGAGTTATCTTATTCCTCATTTCGGCAATATTGAAGTTCAAAAACTTGAATCTTATCATTTAGAAGTTTATTTTCAAAATATGAGAGATCACGGTAGAAAAAAAGGTGAAGGAGGTCTTTCAGAAAATACCCTTCACAAGCACTTTGTTTTTTTAAATGCTGCATTAAAAAAGGCAATCAAGTTGGGCTTAAAAAAATACAATCCATTAGATGCAATAGATCCCCCGCGGCCAGAGAAAAAAGAAGCTCCAGTAATGAATAAAAAGGAATATCAAAAACTACTAACAGCAGCAAAAGATGATCTGTTAATGTTTACTTTTATATTTACAGCATTAATGACAGGAATGAGAAGATCCGAGCTTTTAGGTTTAGAGTGGACAGAGGTAGATTTGGATAAGCAAATCATTGACATAAAAAAATCAATGGTTAATGTCAGAGGTGGCTATATACACAAAGAAAAAATGAAAAATAAATCTAGTCGGAGACAAATTAAAATATCTCCAACTCTTGTTGGGGTCTTAAAAAAATATAGATTAGGAAGAAAGGAAGCCAGATTAAAACATGGTATCAGAAAAAGTGATTATGAAAAAGATTTTGTTTTTTGCCGACTGGATAAAACACCTTTTCGTCCTGATTATTATAATGATCATTTTAATGAAATATTAGAGAAAGCTGAACTTCCTAAAAAATATTCTATCCATACTTTAAGACATACTTTCGCAACAATTAACGTTAATGATGATGTAAAAAGAGAAACCGTGATGGAAATGCTTGGCCATTCTACAATAAAAACCACTATTGATTTATATTATCACGGAGATTTAGATCAACAAAATGATGCAATTAATGCTTTGGAAAAAGCAATAAATTTTGAATGAAGACGTTCCATTTGTGTTCCCAAATTTCTTAAAAACAATGCAAATTGGAACAAATACAAACAAATATAAAATTTAAAAAAAGGGCTTAAGGGCTGTTATATCAAAACTGGTGCAAATCAATTCAATTCTAAACATATAAACAAGACGGATTCAAAATCCATTATCCTCACGGATGTGTGGGTTCGAGTCCCACCTTCGGCACCATTTTAATATCAGATATTTTTGAACTTAAAGTCATTCTTAATTGAATGGCTTTTTCTGTTTTTAAGCCAATACAGAAGCAGCTAGTAATTGAAAGTTGCTCTACATTAAAAGAATATATAATAAAATTTAAGTTCGAAAGGAAGAAAAAATATGAAAGTGGATTTACTAGTTATAGGGGCTGGTCCTGCAGGACTATTTTCTGCGATTCAGGCTGCTGAAAATAATCAAAATAAGAATATATTAATTTTAGAAAAGAATTCTAGTGCTGGAAAAAAACTTTTGATTAGTGGTTCCGGACAGTGTAATTTAACCCATGCTGGTGATATAGCTAATTTTTTTGATCATTATGGTAATAATTCTAACTTTTTACTAGGGCCTCTTTATAGCTTCAATAACCAGGATTTAATGCAGTTTTTTAAAAAACGAGGTATCTCCTTTAGAAAGGCTAGAGGCGGAAAAATATTTCCAGAATCAAATAATGCTTCAGATATTTTGAATGTTTTATTAAAAGAATTAAAAACTAGAGATATTAAAATCACATACAATGCAAACGTAGAAAATATTGAACAAAAAAATGGTCTATTTAAAGTACAAAGTTCTGATAAAATTTATCAAAGCAAATATTTAATACTTGCAGCTGGAGGGAAATCATTTCCTAAAACTGGTTCAACTGGTGATGGATTCGAGATTGCAAAAAGTTTAGGTCATAATATTGTTGAACCTCGCCCTGCCCTAGCACCAGTGATTATCAAAAACTATCAATTTAGAATGTTGAGCGGTATCTCTTTAAGAAATAAAGAAATTTCTCTTTGGAAAAATGGTGATCTATTTAAGAGCTGGAATGACGATTTACTATTAACACATCGTGGACTTTCTGGACCAGGAATAATTAATTATTCCAGGTATATGCAGCAGGGAGATTTAATAAACATAAAACTCCTTAATTATAATAAAAAGGAATTAGAAAGCGATCTTTTGAAAAAAATTGAAAGAGAAGGAAGATTAAATTTAGTTAATCTTTTAATTAAATATCCAATTGCACAGAGGTTAATAGAGAAAATACTAGAATTAGCTAAAATTGACGGCAGCCAAAATGCTGCTCATCTTACTAAAGATGAAAGAAAAGAGATTATTGATACTTTTTCAAATCTCAAATTTGAAATCAAAAGTTTAGCAAATTTTAACCAATCAATGGTAACAAAAGGAGGGATTGATCTGAATGAGATCAACCCCCAAAACATGGAATCTAAAATTGTAAATAGGTTTTTTGCTGCTGGAGAAGTTTTAGATATTGATGGAGATACTGGTGGCTATAATTTGCAGGCAGCTTTCTCCACAGCATATTCAGCTGGAAAATATATTTCTAAGCAGCTATAAATTAAATTGTGAAGTAATTTTATTTAACCTTTCTACCATATCAACAAGTTCTTCTGATGCATTAACAACTGTCTGAGTTGAAGCTGCCTGTTCCTCACTGGAGGCAGCTACCTCTTCGGCATTTGCTGCTGCCATTTCACTAACTTCTGAAATTTCATCAACTGCTTTCTTTACATTTTGACTGTTTTGACTCATTTTATCTACTTCAGATCTGATATTTTTAATGAGATTTTCTAAACCTCCAGCTTGAGAGGTTATATCAGTAAAAGAAGACGAAGTCTTATCAATTGCCTCTACACTTTCAAGAACAGCAGATTCATTTTCATCCATATTAGAAACTGCTTTTTCCACATCATTTTGAATTGATCTAATTAATTTTGCAATGTCTTCAGTTGCTTTAGATGATTGTTCAGACAACTCTCTAATTTCTTCTGCAACAACTGAAAAACCTCTTCCTGCTTCTCCTGCTCTAGCTGCTTCTATTGCTGCATTTAAAGCTAATAAATTAGTTTGATCAGAAATATTATTAATTAAATCAACAATTTCTCCAATTTCTTTAGAAGATTCTCCTAAGGAATTAATGGCTGCTGCAGTAGCTTTTGTGTTAGTTTTAACTTTAGAAATAATATCTTCAGTATTACTTAAAGTTTTATTACCAGATTCAATATTTTCCATTACATTTTCTGCGCGATTATACATTTCATCTGAATGATCATTGATAGAAGTTATTTGATTTCTTAAATCAGTAATAGTTGCTGAAGTTTCTTCAACTTGAGCTGACTGTTCTTCGGATCCAGATGCTACTGTTTGCATTGAATTACCAATTTCTTCAGCTGAAGCTGATAACTCTTCACCTGTTGCTGTTAATTCTTGACTTGAAGCTGCAAGACTATCTGACATCTCAATAATATCTTTGACTAAATTCCTTAATACATCTGAAAATTTATTAAACCAGGCTCCTAATTTTTCAATCTCATTTTTATTAACCTCTTTGTAAACCTTACACTCAGTACAGTCTTGATATTCCCCAGTTTTTATCTTCGGACAGTGTACTTCCTCACCAAATTCTGGAGCATAAGATCCAACATCAAACCAACAGGTTACTTCATCACGCTCAAAATCAGGACAACTTTCTTCTTCACAATCCATAATCTCTGAACAATTTACTGTTTTTATTGGATAAGAAACATTTAGATTTCCCAGTGCTAAAGATGCAAACATCCCTTCAAATTTTTTTAAAGGGTTAAATATTTTCCTGGCTACTAAAAAGGTAATAATTAAAGAGATTATAATTCCAATAACTGAAAAAATAATTACATTTCTTAATAATGAATTTAAATTATTAACAATCTGACTGCGGTCATAAACCGCTTTGAAGTATCCACTTACCTCACCCTTGTAATCTTCAAAAGGCATTAAAAGCAGATTACTGTCTCCTCTACTTTCAATTATAGTATTACCTTCCTGTAATTTTGAAATTAACTCAGATTCAATTTGATAAGGATCACTATCAGTCGTGCTGGCTATCCAGTTAGTACTATTCGCATCCCAGGCTACACTTTGATCATCTGCTAACGAATAAAGATAATAATCTCCATTGAAATTTTCCTCTATTTCTCCTAAGAATCCCTCTCCCAAGCTAGATCCAAATTCTACTGTTCCCAAATGTCTCCCTTCATATTCAACTGGAGAAACTACTCTCAGTCCATAACCACCACGGCCTTCCTCAATACCACTAACCATTTTTTGTTCTTGATTAGCTTGATTAACTGTAAAACGGAATGATGAAAGATCATCCCCATATTTATCCGGATTATGTAATCTTAAAAAAGAAGTTGAATCAGGTAGATGAAATTGAAATTGGGCCATTTCCTGACTAATATCCTGATAAGAATTAAGAAGCATATTTCTTAACATTTCTCGATCCCGATTAGCAAAAGCAGTCTGAACTGCAGTATTTTTTGCAACTAATTTAACCGCTACTTCTCCCTCTTCTAAAAGATCATTTAATTTGGTATCAATTGTTTTAGCAATTCCATTAAGCTTCTCCTCTTCCTGGCCTATTATTTCTGCTGACATATTAGAATATATAAAATAGCTTAAACTAGAAATAATAATTACCATACTCAGACTAATTACAATAAGTAATAAATTTCTCAAAGATAAGTTAGGTAAAATATTTTTCACTTGCTTCCCCCCCTGTTTTTTTGAAATAATTTTTAGAAAATCATTAATTATTCAATCTACTATAACAATCGAGTAGGAGGAAAATAATTAATTTATTTCCCGTCCTCTCACACCACCACAGCATACCGTTCGGTACTGGGCGGTTCATTAAGAATTAATTACTTGTGCATATCTTTCCGTAAAACTAAAGTATCCCAATTTCTTTAGAAACTGGTTGGTAAAGGTTCTTGCAAGTATAGGGCTATTGGATATTCTCCAGTAGCCTTTTCTTGTATTAGCATATTCCCACGCTTTAGGCTCTTTGATACCAAATTTCCTGAGCATCCTAAAACGAGTTCTGACTCTTTTCCACCTTTTCCAGTAACACATCCTTATTCTTCGTCTTACCCACTGGTCAAGCTCTCTCATCTTACTTTTCATGTCAGCTATTTTGTAATAACTGACCCAGCCTGTGATTGTCTGTTTTAATTTCTTAAAACGATATTTCATTGTCCAGGGTTTGCTTCTTGATGTGAGTTCTTTTATCTTTGCTCTAATTTTCTTGATTGATTTCGGGTGGATTCTAACCCTTATTTCACCTTTCCTACTGTAGAATGAAAACCCTAAGAATTTTCTTCTCCAGGGTCTGCCGACTGCACTTTTAATTGTATTGACTTTTAATTTTAGTTTCTTTTCAATGAATACCGTCAAGCTCTCCATAACTCTTTTGGCTGCTTTTCTGCTTTTGACATAGATCTGACTATCATCGGCGTAACGGCAGAATTTGTGATTGCGTTTCTCCAGTTCTTTATCCAGTTCATCCAGCATAATGTTGCTAAGCAACGGACTTAAAGGCCCGCCCTGCGGGCATCCTTCATCTTTTTTCTTGATTAAACCATCAATCATTACTCCTGAGTTAAGATAGGCTCTTATTAGTTTCAGTACCCTTTTATCCTGCACTTTCCTGGCTACTAAAGACATTAGTTTATCATGTTGGACAGTATCAAAATACTTTTCAAGGTCGATATCGACCACCCATGTATAACCATCATTTATATATCCTTTAGCTTTATTTACTGCCTGATGTGCACTTCTTCCAGGTCTGAATCCATAACTGTATTCTGAAAATCCTGGGTCAAATATTGGTGTCAGCTGTTGTGTTATTGCCTGCTGTATCATTCTATCTGTTACTGTTGGAATACCAAGTAGTCTTACTCCACCACCAGGCTTAGGTATTTCTACCCTTCTTACTGCCTGTGGTTTGTAGTTACCCTCCAGTACATCTTTCAGAAGTTGGCTACCATTTCTTTCAAGATGGGGTAGAAGTTCATCTACACTCATCCCATCAATTCCATGACTTCCTTTGTTCTTAACGACTCTTTTATATGCCTTATTCAGGTTTGGAGCCGCTAGAATTTTCTCCATCAGATTACTGGAGTCTGCATTTTCACCGTTTCTTACGTTCGGCAACGCCGCAGAAACACTCTGCACTCTCTCATTACTTCCAGCTTCCAGCTTTCTCTCCTGAGAGCAGTCTTCATATGAAGTTGTCTGCTTTCTATGTGTTTCCGTCGAGTTGTTCAAATCTAAGAAACCTCCTAATGTTTCATCCTTCAATTGATGTATATATCCACCAATCTACTATGACTTCTGCTGCATTCTGACAGTTCAGCTCTTACATTACTGCAGAGTTTATTGTTTAGAAATTCATCACCACAATTTACTGTCAGACCTTCCCTAGTTAAGAATATTTACTTTCACTTCATCTATCTGCTGTATTTACACTTCCTGTCTTGAATAGTTTTGGACTTTGTTTTGATTAGCAAACTCATCCACAGGATTGTGCCTTTTATACAGTTCGTATTCCTCAGACCGAAGTTTTGCCTCCAACTCCCTTCAGATTCCACCTCACGATGGACACCCTTGTCTTCAGCTAGTGGTTGGCACTATCAACCCCCACATCAGACTTGCACTGATTAGCAAATATTCATGCCAGGCAAACTAATTAAAGCCAGATATGAAGAATATCTGGCTTTAATTTATAAAACAAATTAAATATACAATAAATGAATTAGTTATTTACACATAAAACTTAAACTCTAAATTAAATTTTAATATCTATAAATCGCTAGAATATCAGTTTCTTCTGGCATGTCCTCTTTATCTATTGAATAGACTAAACCTCCATGTTTAATTGTTTCAGAAGCGGCATAATTATAAAGATCGTAATCTTTAGTATTTTCCATGAGTTTAATTTCATTTTCATCTTCTATAAAAACACCAGCTTTTTCAGCTAATTTATTTAATACAAGTGTGTCAACTTTTCCATAATGAGCTGCTTCAACAATCTCCTCCAGTTCAGAAGAACTTTTATCACTTGATCTTATCTCCATATATCTTTCCTTTATATCTTCTAAATAATCATGAATATGAGAATCAATAATTTCCC
>Ga0208561_100010_pt1 | contig 59465 bp, 51 predicted proteins | sample Shrwel1BS1Day9_FD_187536 | JGI IMG/M metagenome (GOLD analysis project Ga0208561, IMG submission 187536) | Subsurface microbial communities from deep shales in Ohio, USA - Utica-3 well 1 S-1-Day9 (SPAdes) (version 2) ... | reverse complement strand
TTACAGATGCCACCTCTGGTTCACATAATGTTTTGGACTAACAGCACGTCTCAGACTCTTCAGATTCCACCTCACGGTGAACACCCTGTCATTGTTGACTTCTACATGATACATGCCACAACATAGGTAGGACTTCCACCTACTATCAGAATAATTTACGGAGCACACAACAAAAAAATCCGACCAGAATTAACTCCAGTCGGATAAGTAAACTATTTATTATTCCTAATTCTCATTTTTTCATTTAAAATCTTTTTGCGAAGACGAATTGCTTGCGGTGTAATTTCTACTAATTCATCATCTTCTATAAACTCTAAAGCCTGCTCTAAAGTAAATTTCTTAGCAGGAGCCAGATTTATAGAATCATCAGAACCGGAAGCTCTCACATTGGTCAGTTTCTTATTCTTACAGGCATTAACAGTCAGATCATTTTCACGACTGTGTAAACCAATGATCATTCCTTCGTAAACTTTTGTACCTGGTTCAATGAACATTTCGCCTCTATCTTCAAGATTAGAAAGAGCATATCCCATAGCAGTCCCCTGCTGATTAGACACTAATACACCATTTTTTCTTTTTGGAACCTCGCCTTTAAAAGGTTCATACTTTTCAAATGAGCGAATTAGAGTACCCTCACCACTGGTATCATTAATAAATTCACTTCTAAAACCAATTAAGCCTCTGGTAGGTACTAAATATTCTAAATGAACATAATCGCCTTCAGGCATCATAGAATGCATGATACCTTTTCGTTGATTTAATTTATTGATGACAGTACCAGAATATTTTTCTGGCAGCTCAACCATAACCTTTTCTATAGGCTCATGTTTTTTGCCGTCAATTTCTTTCATCAAAACTTCAGGCTTGGATACCGAAACCTCATAACCCTCTCGCCTCATATTTTCTAATAAAATTGAAAGGTGCAGTTCACCACGACCAGAAACTTTAAATGCTTCAGTGTTTTCAGCTTTTTCAACTCTTAAGCCTACATTTACTTCCAGTTCTCTTTCCAGCCTTGCTTTAAGGTGACGGGTTGTTAAATAATCACCCTCCATTCCGGCAAAAGGTGAATCATTTACCAGAAAATACATGGCCAGAGTTGGTTCAGCAATTTCAATCATCGGTAATGGATCAACTTTTCCTACCTCACAGACGGTTTCCCCAATTGAAATATCAGGAAGGCCAGCAATTGAGACAATTTCTCCACTATGTGTTTCTTCAACCGCATTTTGCTTTAAACCCTCATATACAGATAACTTAGTTATCTTACCCTTTTTAGTTGAGCCATCGCGCTTATAAACTTCGACCTGTTGACCATCTTTAAGTGTTCCCTGGTATACTCGTCCAATACCAATCCGGCCGAGATAATCATCATAAGCCAGATCATAAATTTGCATCTGCAGAGGCTCTTTATCTAAATCAGGATAACTATCTACTGTATTTATAATGGTTTCAAAAAGCGGATCTAAGTTTTCACTTTCATGGTCCAACTCAAAAAACGCCTTTCCTTCCACTGCAATACCATAAATCACTGGAAATTCTAGCTGATCATCATTTGCAGAAAGCTCAATAAAAAGGTCAATAATTTCATCATGAACTTCTTCTGCTCGTTGATTATTTTTATCTATTTTATTAATAAAGACAATTGGCTTAATTCCCTTTTCTAAAGACTTTTTTAAAACAAATCTAGTCTGCGGCATTGGACCTTCGGAAGCATCAACAATCAAAATTGCAGAGTCTACTGCTTTAATTACTCTTTCCACTTCTGAAGAAAAATCAGCATGACCTGGAGTATCAACAATATTGATCTTAACTCCATTGTGCTCAATCGCACAATTTTTAGAATAAATTGTAATACCTCGCTCACGCTCAAGATCATTACTGTCCATTATACAGTCTACAACTTCCTCATTTTCTCTAAAAACTCCACTTTGATTTAAAAAAGCATCAACGAGTGTTGATTTCCCAGCATCAACATGAGCAATAACCGCAAGATTTATTATCTCTCTTTTATCCACATTAAAAACCCTTTCTCTTATAAAGTTAAATTAACTTCCTTATTTTATATCTTTTTCAGTACTGCCGAGCTAAACCAATAATTAAACACCTAAAATTTATCTGTAAGAAATCAAAAAAATGAAATTTAATTTATAATAAGGTAATATTTTTAAATTATATTAAAATATTACATTTTTTCTAGTATAATTAGAAAAACCCTGACCACTTAAAAAAGTAATCAGGGCTTACAATTCTTGATTATAAAACTTTTATATGCTTTATAACTTAACGATATTTGCAGCTTGTGGGCCGCGGTCGCCTTCTACGATTTCGAATTCTACTTCTTGACCTTCTTCAAGGTTTTTGAAACCGTCTTCTTGAATTGCTGAGAAGTGTGCGAACACGTCGTCTCCGTCTTCTCTTTCAATAAATCCAAATCCTTTTTTCCCATCAAACCACTTAACTGTTCCTGTGTAAATCATTAAATTATTCCTCCTATTATTAACGATGGAAGTGTTACTTGTTTTTTGTTTTCCATCTTTTACAGTTTAGCATTATTATATGCTTCTGTCAACTATTATTTAAAATTATTTTTTAATTAATTAATTTTTTTCTTTTTAATAACCGTCATTTAGCTGTTCAATAACTTTTTGTAACTTAAATTACAATTTTAATATCAAAAAATAAAGCTTATAGTTTAGAAAAGCTCTGTCCAATTGAATGAACAGAGCCTTAAATTCATAAAACTATTTATGCTTTATAATTTAACGATATTAGCAGCTTGTGGGCCGCGGTCGCCTTCTACGATTTCGAATTCTACTTCTTGACCTTCTTCAAGGTTTTTGAAACCGTCTTCTTCAATTGCTGAGAAGTGTGCGAACACGTCGTCTCCATCTTCTCTTTCAATAAATCCAAATCCTTTTTTCCCATCAAACCACTTAACTGTTCCTGTGTAAATCATTAAATAAATTCCTCCTAGTTTTTAACGATGGAACTCTTACTTGTTTTTTTCTCCATCTCCCAAAGTATAGCATTATAAGAAGGCAGTGTCAAGGATTATTTTAAATTATTTTGTTTTTTCTCCTTTTTTCTCATGTTTTCTCTTTATTTTTAAGCTTTTTATTGGCCAACAAGTAAAGTCTCAACTGACTTCTCTTTGCTTTTAGTCTAATTTTAAAAACTACAAATTCTCAAAACAAGCTTTAGCTTTTAAGATAAGCAAGCAGTTCTTTTATATTATTTCGATTAGTAAAATCGACTGGGTTATCATATGCAGCAAGCATTCCTTTCTCCTCTTCTGTAATTTCTTCTCCCTTTTTATTTTTTCTATTCAACTTCCACTTCATAATACTCATTAATATTTTATCTTTAAATCCTAATTTATTGTAATTAAAACCTCCACGCAAATAAAAGAATTCAAAACTCTCCTGTTCTGCTGCTGTAAAATTTTTATTTTTTATTTCTTCTATAATGTTAGTTTTTGCTGCTGAAGCCCCAGTTGCAAAAATAATAGTTTTTTTATTTTGAAATTCTTTAATATTTTTTTTAATAAAATTAGCACCATTAATTCCTCCAGCATACAAACTACCTCCAAAAATATACGAATCATATTCTTTCAATTTAACTGTTGTTATTTCTGCCCCTGTAATAATATCTGCCTCCAACTCATCAGCCAACCATTCAGCATATTTTTTCACAAAACCAGTTTTAGACCAGTAGACAATTAGGGTTTTCATTTTATTAACCTCTTTTCTTAACGTAGTACTGTAAAATCTTTTTGAAATAATATTTCTATAATTAGCTTTAACTATTAATTTTCCTGCTTTAAAATAATATTATTATCTCAAAAAAGCAAAAACGGCCAGAATTAACTCTGGCCTTATAAGGAGGATTTATCGAGAAAAATCTATATAACTTTTAATTTACAGCCTGCCTAACTAGATCTCTTTATTTATTGCTTTTTTGATAGAGTTTACAAATTCACCGGCATTATTAAGCATTTCTGCTTCTGTATTTCCAGCCTGAATTGCTTTTATTAAAGCACTACCGATAATTATTCCATCTGGATAATCAATTATTTTTTTCACCTTTTCCGGGCCATCAATACCAAAACCCAGGCCCAGCGGCAGTTCACCTGCTGTATTGCGAACCCGTTCCAGATAGCTTTCCAGTTTGGGATAAACTCCCTGCTGGTCATCACCTGTAGTCCCAAGATGAGCCACACAGTAGAGAAAACCAGAACTTTTGGCTGTAATTTCTTTTAAACGGTGATCTGAAGTATTGGGAGTTACCAGCATAATTTGGGAAACTCCATATTCGGCCAGATATTTAGATAACTCAGCTTTTTCATCTACCGGCAGATCAGGAATAATCACTCCGGAAATTCCTGCTTCAGCTATATCTAGGGCAAATTTTTCTTCTCCATAATTTAAAACTGAGTTATAATAACCCATTAAAACCAGCGGCACCTCAACCCTATCCTGAATTTGATTAATCTTAGCAATTAGTTTCTTTAGGGTTGTTCCACCTCTTAAAGCTCTCTGGGAGGCTTCCTGAATCACCGGGCCATCAGCCAGAGGATCAGAAAAAGGAATTCCGAGCTCAATTATATCCACACCCTCATCCTGCAGCCTGTAGATTAGCTTTTCCGTCATTTCAAGGCTCGGATCACCACCACTGATATAGGTTACTAAAGGTTTTTTATCCTTAAATTGTGCTGTTATTTTATTCATCCTTTTCTGCCTCCCTGATCTTCTTAAAGTTATTGATATCTTTATCGCCCCGTCCGGAAAGGTTAACCACAATTATCTGATCCTGATCAAGTTTTGGAGCCAGTTTTTCTAAATAGGAAAGTGCATGAGAACTCTCCAGTGCCGGTATTATACCTTCTTTTTCACTTAAAAGTTTAAAAGCAGCTACTGCATCCATATCCGTTGCTGACTGATAGTCCACCCGCTCAATTGATTTTAAGTAGCTGTGTTCAGGCCCCACGCCCGGGTAATCAAGCCCTGCAGAAATAGAATAGGCTGGTATAACCTGACCATCATCATCCTGCAGCAGATAGGATTTGCTGCCGTGTAAAACTCCAACTCTGCCGGCAGATAAAGTTGCTGCATGCTCACCACTGTCAATTCCTTTACCAGAGGCTTCAATTCCAATTAAATTTACTTCCTGATCTTCAACAAAGGGATAAAAAATTCCCATTGCATTACTGCCACCACCAACACAGGCTAAAATATAATCAGGCAGTCTGCCTTCTTTCTCCTTAATCTGTTCCTTTGCTTCATCGCCAATAATCCGCTGGAAATCACGCACCATCTCCGGATAGGGATGAGGTCCAACTACAGAACCAATGATGTAATGAGTATCTTCCACATTGGTTACCCAGTCTCGAATTGCCTCATTTGTGGCATCTTTTAAAGTCTGAGTACCGCTGGTGACCGGAATAACCTCTGCTCCCAGCATCTCCATCTTATAAACATTAAGCGCCTGCCTCTCAATATCTTCTGCTCCCATATAAATTTCACAGTCCAAATTAAAACGAGCTGCCACTGTAGCAGTTGCCACTCCGTGCTGACCGGCACCGGTCTCTGCAATAATTCTTTTCTTGCCCATTTTCCGGGCCAGCAGAATCTGTCCTAAAGTATTATTAATTTTATGAGCTCCGGTGTGGTTTAAGTCCTCCCGCTTTAAATAAATTTTTGCTCCCCCGTAATGCTTGGTTAACTGCTCAGCGTAATATAAAGAAGTCGGTCTGCCGCTGTAATCAGCCAGCAGTGACTTTAATTCATTTATAAAATCTGGATCTTCTTTCATCTCTAAATAAACTTCTTCCAGCTCATCTAAGGCCGGCATCAAAGTTTCTGGAACAAAACGCCCCCCAAATTCTTCAAAATAACCTCTGCTCATCTTCTCTACTCCTTTCAATTATGAAAATTGATTAACTACTTTCTAAAACGAATAAATAATCAATATTCAAAATTAATTTAAATTTAGATAAATTTCAACTTAATTTTTGTTTCACTTTTTGGCCTAAAATTTCTTGTTTTTTCCACTGTCTTTTTAAGCAGATGGTGATTTTTCTTTCCCGGCTCATTTTCTACCTGACTGTTAATATCAACTGCCAGTGGATTTAATTTCTTTAGAGCATCCTCTATATTGTCTGCACCCAGGCCTCCGGCCAGTATATAGGGCAGCTGCAGCTCATTGATCAAAGACCAGTCAAAACTTTCGCCTGTACCACCTGTCTGACTGCCAATTTTAGTATCAAATAAGAGATAATCAGCACTTTCTTTATATTTTTCGACTGCTGCTAAATCTTTTTTTCCTGCAATTGAAATTGCCTTAACACTTTTCAAAACTGTATTTTCGAGCAGCTTCGGTTCTTCACTGCCGTGAAACTGAATATAGTCAAATAAGCCGCTTTCTTCAATCTCTGTCACGTTTTCTGGCTCTGGATTAACTACAACTGCTACCCTAGCAATAAAGGGGGGCAGATTATAAGTTAGCTCTCTGACCTGGTCCAGATTAACCTGCCTCGGACTTTCTGCCAGAATAAAACCCAGTGCATCAACTCCTATATTAACTGCATAGACAACATCTTCTCTACGGGTCATTCCACAGACTTTAATCATAGTTCTATTTTCTAACAAATTATCCACCTCACATTTTCTATTTAAAACAGCCCCAGTTCTTTAATCTTTGCTGCCGGGGACTCTGCTCTCATTAAAGTCTCACCAATCAAAACTCCGTCTACTCCAATTTCTTTTAAAAAATCTATATCCTCTCTGCTTTTAATTCCACTTTCTGCAATTAAATAATGATTATTCCGCTGGCCTAATTTCTCTAACTCCGAACTCAACTTAGCAGTTGTTTTTAGATCAACGCTAAAATCATTTAAATCACGATTGTTAATCCCAATTATTTCAGCTTCAGTTTTTAAAACTCTTTTTAGTTCCTCCAGACTGTGCACTTCAACTATTACCTCCAGCTTAAGCTCCCTGCACAATGCCAGAAAATTATCCAGCTGCTGATCAGATAAAATTGCTGCAATTAAAAGCACCACATCAGCTCCGATAAAAAAGCTCTCATAAATCTGTAGAGGATCAATAATAAATTCTTTGCGCAAAATAGGCAGCTCAGTCAGTTCTCTCATCTGCTTTAAAATCAGATTGCTCCCCTGAAAAAATTTCTGATCAGTTAAAATTGAAATACCTCCTGCTCCTGCCTGCTCATATGCTTTAAGCTGTAGGGCCGGATTGAATTCTGGCTGTATTAAACCCTTACTGGGAGAAGCCTTTTTTATTTCTGCCAGTAGTGAAATTTCATCCAGAGCCAGTTTTTCTTTTAGGGATCTTCTTTTCTTTTTTAATTCTTTAACTTCTTCTTTTTTATGCTCTACAATTTTGTCTAAAATCATTAAGACACCGCCCGAGAACTATTATCAAATGAGTTGCTGCACTGAATAAGTTCTTCCAGTTTCTGCCTTGCTTTTCCGCTGTCGATCAGTTCCGCTGCCAGTTTAACACCTTCCTGCAGAGTTTCAACTTTATTCTCTACTAAAAAGGCTGCTGCTGTATTCAGCAAAATCACATCTCTTTTGGGTCCTTTTTTTCCTTTTAGAATATCCAGAGTAATTTCTTTATTTTCTTCAGGTGCACCACCTAAAATTGACTCCAGTGGAGCAGCTGCAAGTCCCGCATCTTGAGCACTAAAGTTATATTCTTTTACAGCTCCATTTTTTAAATAGGCTGTTTTATTTTCTCCAGCCAGTGATAGTTCATCGACTCCACCAGCACCATGGACCACCATTGCTGATTTTAAACCTAAATTTTTGAGCACATGAGCTAAAGGCATCACTAATTCTTCTTTGTAAACCCCAAGCACCTGATAATCAGCCATTGCCGGGTTGGTCAGCGGTCCTAAGATGTTAAAAATTGTTCTTAGACCAAGCTCCTTGCGCGGGCCAATCGCATATTTCATTGCCTGATGAAAATGAGGTGCAAACAAAAATGATATTCCAATTTCATCCAAACATTTCCCTGCTGCCTCAGGACTTAAATCAATTTTCACTCCCAAAGCTTCCAGCAAATCTGCACTGCCGCTTTTTGAAGATACTGAGCGGTTACCGTGTTTGGCTACATTTAAACCACCGGCTGCCATAACTATTGCTGTAGTTGTAGAAATATTAAAAGTTCCCTTCTCATCTCCACCGGTTCCACAGCTGTCAATCAAATCTCTGGCCTCTGTTTTTACTCGAGCCGCCTTATTTCTCATCACACTGGCTGCCCCGGTTATCTCATCTATAGTTTCACCTTTCATTCTAAGTCCAACCAGAAATCCTGCCAGCTGACTGTCTGTTGTTTTTCCTTCCATCACCATTGCCATTGCTTCTTCCATTTCTGCTAATGTTAAGTCCTCTCTACTCACTACTTTATCTAAATGTTTGTTAAACATATTCTCTCCTCCTCTAATATTAATTCTCAGCTCAGCTAATTTTTTTATAATAACTTCTGCTTAAGTCTTCGAAATCTATTAAAATTAAATTGTTTAAAGCTCTTTTCTAAATTAAAGTTCTAAAAAATTCTTAATCATTTCTCTACCAGCTTCAGTTAAAATTGATTCTGGATGAAACTGGACTCCATAAATCGAATATTTTTTGTGTTTTAGGGCCATAATTTCACCTTCCTCACTTTCTGCCAGCACCTCAAGTTCTGGACTTAAGCTTTCTTGATCAACTATCAGAGAATGATAGCGAGCTGCCAAAAATCCGTTTTCAATCCCAGCAAATAATTTATCATCTTTAACTTTTTTTATAGCTGAGCTTTTGCCGTGCACAATTCTATCTGCTTCAACAACTTCTGAACTAAAAACCTCCCCAATACACTGATGACCAAGGCAGACTCCTAAAATATCAATTTTATCCTTAAAATACTCGATCAGTTCTTTCGAAATCCCAGCATCATCAGGCCGACCGGGACCAGGTGAAATTATAATTTTATCTGGAGCCATAATTGCTGCATCTTCAACACTCAACTTATCATTGCGCAGAACCTTTACCTGGTCAAATCCTTCCAGCAGGTGGACTAAATTATAAGTAAAAGAATCATAATTATCAATTACTAAAATCACGGATACCATCCTCTCTGACCACTTTTAGAGCCTCAAATAGAGCCTGCCCTTTGCTAAGTGTCTCCTGATATTCTTTGATCGGATTCGAATCAGCGACAATTCCAGCTCCAACCTGTAAGTTAAGCCTGCCTTCGACTAAAGAAAAAGTCCTGATTGTAATACAGCTGTCTAAGTTACCATTGAAACTTAAATAAGCTATAGTGCCTGCATAAACTCCCCGTGCTTCTTTTTCCAGTCCATCAATCAGCTCAATCGCCTTAATTTTCGGAGCTCCAGACACTGTACCGGCTGGGAAAACTGCCTTTAAAACATCGAGACTGTCCAGCCCATCTCTAAGATTAGCTTCCACCTGGGAAACAATGTGCATCACCTTTGAATAAAACTCAACTTCCATCAACTCTGTCACTTCAACGCTGCCTGGAGCAGCAATCCTACTTAAATCATTGCGGCCCAGATCCAGAAGCATTGTATGCTCAGCTTTTTCTTTTTCATCACTTAAGAGATCCATTTTTAATTCCTGGTCTTCTTTGCTGTTTCTGCCCCTCTGTCTGGTACCTGCCAGCGGTCTGGTCATTACTCTCTCTCCCCTTACTCTAACAAGCACCTCCGGTGAAGAACCAATAATCCTGATTTCGGGAAAATTAAGGTAGAAAGAATAAGGGGAAGGATTTACTGATCTTAAAGCCCGGTAAATCTTAAATAGCGGCAGATCATTTTCTATTGAAAATTTCTGTGATAGCACTATTTGAAAAATATCTCCTGCCTTAATATGTTCTTTTGCCTTTTCCACCATTTTTTTATATTCTCTTTTGGTGGTATTTGACTTTAATTTTTTGTTCTGAGTTGAATCTAAATTAACTGCTGCCGGCTTTAATTTCGAATTATTGTTTTCAATCTCAGATTTTACTTTTTCAATTTCTCCTTTAGCCTCCAGATAAATTTCTTCTTTTTTCTCCGCGCTTAAATCCTCATCTATTTTAATATTATTAATAATTTTAACCGTATTGTGCAGATGATCATAGGCAATTATAATTTTGCTCATCACCAGCAAACTCAGTGGAGTATTGTCTTTTTTTAATTCTTTATCTGCTTCCAGATGATAAATATCCTCCCACTTTTCTATCATTTCATAGTTGAAATAGCCGACAAAACCTCCGGAAAAAGGAGGTAGTTTTTCATTTTCATAAACTTTAAGTTCAGCCAGCTGCTGCTGTAGATAGGGTACTATCTCCTGCCCGGATAATTTTTCTTTTTTGCCCTCTCTAATCACTTCTAAATAATTATCATAATTTTTAAGCACAGCCGCCGGTTTTAAACCGATAAAAGAATAGCGGTCATTTTCCGAGCTCTCTAAAAGATAGGTATAATCTTTTGCTAGAGCTAGTTTTTTATATAAAGAGATTGGAGTCTCAATATCTGCAATAAACTCATCATAAATTGGAATCAGATTGTATTCTGCTGTTAATTCTAAAAATTCATTTTTGCTTTTCATCTCTCTCCTCCTTTAACTTTTTCAGTCTTTAGCCTTAAAACCAGAAAACGGCCAGAGCTTGGTTAAAAGCCTGACCGTAGTTAATATTAGTAAGAGATATTAAAAGTAAATTTTTTTAAAGTTTTAGTTAATTCCGCTTTTAAATTTAAGAACAGCTAAGCTTCAGTTATAAAGTTAAATTAATCTATCTTCCCGATGACAGCATCCTGCTGTCCGGTCAGTTCAGAGCCTCCTGCCCTGAAGATTAATTTAACTTAGCCTTTATCAAGCTGTTCTAATAAATTTAAAAAGTCACGGCACTAAAATTTAAAAATTTACTTTTAATTATTCATAGCTAATTTTAATAATTAAACAAAAAAACCACATTTATATATAGATATAAACCTGGCCCATTAATTACACATATTTGCTCTGCTAATCTAATCTCTAACTCTTCTCTACTAATCTGGGCTTTTCTCATCTCGAATTTTTTTAATTATAACTGAATTCTCTAAATAAGTCAAGAAAAATAATTTCAATTTTACTACGGATACTTTAATCTCATTAATAAAACAGCATTTAAATTAACCCAGCGAAACGTCTAAAAACATCATAACTGCAAACCCCAACATTAAACCTGTTGTAGCTAAATGACTGTTACCTTCTGAATTAGCTTCGGGTATTAATTCTTCTCCAACTACAAAAATCATTGCACCTGCAGCAAAAGCTAAAGCATAAGGAAGTATAGGTCTCATATAATAAACTGCTGCTGCACCTAAAACACCCGCTATAGGTTCGACAGCTCCTGAAAACTGGCCATACATAAAACTTTTCTTTGCAGAAAGACCTTCTCTTTTTAAAGGAATAGATACAGCTGCACCTTCAGGAAAGTTCTGCAGCCCAATCCCCACTGCCAGTGCAACAGCACCAGCGATAGTAGCAGACGGAATACCTGCTGCAACTGCTCCAAAAGCTACTCCAACCGCCAGTCCTTCCGGAAAATTATGTAAAGTCACTGCAAGAACCAGGAGAACACTTCGCTGCCAGTTAGTTTTAATTCCCTCAGGTTCACTTTGAGCTAAAGCGGGATGTAAATGAGGCAAAACCATATCAACCAGACGTAAAAACACTCCTCCCATTAAAAAACCAATTACAGCGGGAATCCAGCCTGCTACTCCCTGATTTTCGGAAATTTCTATTGCAGGAGCAAGTAAAGACCAAAAACTGGCTGCTATCATTATTCCAGCAGCAAAGCCGAGCATACTGTCAAGAAGTCTGCGATCAACATCTTTAAAAAAGAAAACCACTGCTGCCCCCAGAGCTGTAACAAACCAGGTAAATAATGTTGCCAGCAAAGCCTGGATTATGGGTGAAAAATCAATCAAAAAATCAATAATCATTTTATAGCCTCCTCTATATTTTATAATAATTAACACTTTCAAAATTTAACCATAATTCTTTTCTTATCTTATATCATACTATAAATAAACGATTGTTTAAAGCTTAATATATTTTAAAGTTTAAAATTATTAAATGTAAAATGACAACATCATTTCCCCCTCTTTTTTGTTATTATAATACTTAGATTGAAGTTGACTCTAAAAACACATTCTGACTAACATATTAACCGATAAGTTTTAATTTTATAGTAAAATTCTAAAGGAGGAATTGTTTATGAAAACCTTAGTAACCGGTGCAACTGGAAAACTTGGTTCTAAAATAATTAATTTTTTAATGGAAGAAGTCCCGACTGAACAGCTGGCAGTAAGTGTGCGGGATCCCGCTAAAGCAGAGGGTCTTAAAAATAAGGGAGTTGATGTACGTCAGGGAGATTTTGATCAGCCAGAAACGCTAACTACAGCTTTTAAAAACATAGACAAAATTCTGATCATATCAACTACTGGTGATAATGAAACAAGAATTAGGCAGCACAAAAATGCAGTCCAGGCGGCAGAAGAAGCCGGAGTCAATTTTATTGCCTATACCAGCCTGGCAGATGCAGAAAACAGTTCTTTATTTCTGGCACCTGTCCACAGAAAAACTGAAAAAGCAATCAAAGAGACAGGGATTCCCTATTCTTTTTTACGCAATAACTGGTATCTGCGCAATGAAATCCCCAGTATTAAAGCTGCAATGGCAGGTCAACCCTGGGTAACAGCTGCTGAAGACGGAAAAGTTGGCTGGGCCCTGCAAAAAGATTATGCCGCAGCTGCCGCTAAAGTTTTATCTGAATCGGGCCATGAAAATACTATTTATGAACTTTCCGCTCAACCGCTTACTCAATCAGAACTGGTATCAGCTGTAGAAGAAGTGATCGATCAGGAAATTCCAATTAAAAAAGTCAGTGATGAAGAATATAAACAGATAATGAAGGAAAGTGGAATGCCCGAATCTGCTCTGCCAATGGTAGTCGCAATCCAGAAGGGGATTAGAGACGGTGCTCTTAATGTGGAAAGTGATGATTTTGAGAAACTGCTGGGACGCCCTGCAACACCGATTAAAAAATCTTTAAAAGAATTACTGCAGGAAGTCGATTTAATTTAATTCAGATTAAAATATCCAGATGATAGAGTAGGGCGACCACTTAAATGGCTGCCCCCTCATCAAACCGCACGTGCCTTATTAAGGCATACGGCTTACCAACGTGTTTTGATTTGAATTTATATTTTCGCTAATCTCTGTGCATATTTTATTTGACGGACTCTTTTATCGGTATAATAATTCTGACCCTTTTCTCGTGTCCTTTCTACCTTGCGCCTGTTCTTTTTCCTGTTCTTTTCTTTCAGATATTTAATATAATCTTCTATGGTATGACCATATTGATAATTATAATATAACCAGAAAGCAGGAATTAAACCAACCTTTGCAAAGTATTCATTATTCCACTTATTTGACATTGCCCATCCTTTTCTCTGGCCGGGATGGTCATGTATCATTGCTACTCTAAGTCTTCTTCTGATATATCCATCAATTGCTAATAATTCATTGCTGAAAACATTTATATAGCAGTTGCTTTTCTGGCCATAACTTTCATTGGCATTGATAGCTTTATACAAATTTAGAAAATAATTTATCTTGCCTCTGATTACTGGATTAACTCGTTTGAGCCATGATTTGACATTTAAGGTTAGAGTCTTTCCGGTTTTGGCTTTAATACTTTCTTTAAATTTCTGCCAGCTTGATTCTTTAGGTTTGGCTATAAAATATGCTTTGCCATCTCTTTTACGATTTCTCCAGTGCTCAAAAGTATAACCCAGAAAGTCAAAGTCATCATCATTAAAATCAACAACTTTCGTCTTTTCCTCTGATATTTCCAGACCTAACTCATCCAACTTTTCTTTAACTATCTGAATAGCCTTTTTAATATCCTCTTTACTTTTTGCAAACACCAGAAAATCATCGGCATATCTGACAAATCTTATTCCATGTTCCTCTAAAACCCAATCAAGTTCATTTAGATAAGTATTGGCAAGAATTGGCGAAATGACGCCGCCCTGAGGAGTGCCGGAGCTTACATCATGATATTTTCCTTCTTCCATGTAACCTGCTTTTAACCATTTCCATATCATATCCAGCACTGTACCATCTGCTATATATTTATTTAATGTTTTCATTAACTTTTTATGTGGTATATTATCAAAGAATCCTTTGATATCACAATCATATACATAGTTATACCCTGTTTCTATATGCCAGAGAATTAGTTGTAGAGCTCTCTGTACACCTCTGCCAGGTCGGTAACCACAGGACCATTTATGGAAGACTTCTTCTTCAAATTTAGGCTGAATTACATTTACTACAGCCTGCTGAACTATCCTGTCTTCAATAGTTGGTATTCCAAGCGGTCTTACTTTACCATTTTTCTTTGGTATATACTGACGTCTTACCGGTGATGGTTTGTACTCTTTCTCCCTTAATTTATCCAGCAGATTATTTAATTTCTTTCCTGACTGCTTTCCAAATGATTTTAGGGTTTCACCGTCAATTCCACCTGCACCTTTATTGGCCTTTACTTTCTCCCAGGCTTCTTTTAACCGTTTCTCATTCAGTATCTGTCCGTAAATACTATGCCACTTTAATTTTCTTTCTTTATTCTTTAACTCTTTCAAATCTTATTCCACTCCCTGTTTTGCACACATCCAGCTCGTTTATACTATATTCAGTATCGTCACTGTTTTCATTATGCATTATTTAAGTGTGAATTCACTCAGGTCGCACTCCCTTCCGTTCAGAAAATGTTTGGTCATTTTCTTACTTCCGTACTATGGAGGCGTCTGACTTCTCTATCCGTGTTAACAATTTCGGCCTAACCTTATATGTCTTCACCCATTTCTGGTAGGATAGAGATCTCACGGGGTTGTTGCACTTTCCTTCTAAACATGCCCTGCACCTTCACCTGATAAACTTTCGATATTCGTCCGGATTCTTTGAATATCAAATACTCATATTTTGAGTAGATTTCCCATTATTTTCGGATGGTCATCAATTTATCCTGCCGCTCGTACTTTACGCATTTCTGCATTAGGGCCTGTTTATCCACCTGCGGGCTTCTCAGTTTACCGCGTCCCCTTCAGACAGCACTTCACAGCGCTGCCCTGGACCAGGCTTCCCGGGCTATACCGGCATCCCCGGGGAAGGACTTTCACCTTCGAGAAAATTATTCTTCCGGACTCTCGATTCGTTTCTACCTTCAAGGTAACGTAATCGCTGTCCTTAACAATTAATTCATGTACATCTTACATAAGTGCGACTGCCCGTCGCACAAAATTAAGGGCCCGGCTTTTTTCCGGACCCTTTTCTATATTTATAACTAAAATTAAATTTTAAAATAACAATAAACTAATCGCCATTACTCCCATTCCGGCTACAAAACCATAGATCTCCTGATGTTCTTTACCATATTTTCTGGAAGTCGGTAAGAGCTCATCAATAGAAATATAGACCATAATACCTGCTACTGTACCAAACAAGAATCCAAAAACCATATCATTAAAGAATGAACGAAAAATAAAATAACCTACTAAAGCACCAAATGGCTCTGCTAAACCGGAAACAAATGAATAAAACAGGGCCTTCTTTTTGCTTCCTGTAGCATAATAAATAGGAACAGAAACAGAAATACCTTCCGGGATATTATGAATCGCTATTGCAATTGCAATAGAAACACCTAAAGCTGGATCACTTAAGGCAGCTGCAAAAGTAGCCAGACCTTCCGGAAAGTTGTGAATTGCTATTGCCAGAACTGAAAAAGCACCCATTCTCTCCAGATTTTCATTATCTTCAAAGTCATCTGCTTTTAAATGAGAAAGATCCAAATCTGAACGTGGTTCGTGTGGGTTTTCATATTCAGGTACCAATCTATCAATTAAAGCAATAATTAAAATTCCTGTAAAAAATGAAAGAACTGTCATCCACTGCCCTTTGGTGGGGCCATTTAATCCATACCTCCTGCTAAATATTTATTTAAAAATCTTCTTGAAATACTATATTTTAAAGGATTCCAAATCCTATCAACAGACCAGCCATCATCCCTGCATTAGCAAAATGACTGTGCATATGGTTGGACTGTGGAACAAGCTCATCATTAACAATATAGACCATCGCTCCTGCTGCAAAAGCAAGTGAGCCTCCGACAAATGTTGAAGAAATATTAAAAATAGCCATCCCAATTAAAGTCCCAAGAGGTGTCATTAAGCCTGCAATCAAAGTGAAAATAAGCAGTCTTAAATTATCGATCCCTCCAGCTTTTAGAGGTCCAGCAATTGCTAATCCTTCCGGTATATTATGAAAGGCGATAGCAACAGCGATTAAAATACCAACTTCTGGACTGGATTCAAAACCTGCACCAATTGCAAGACCCTCAGGCAGATTATGTAAAGCAATCCCGAAAAGAATTAAATAACCAGTTCTTAAAATTGGGTTTTCAACATGGATCCTTTCCGGATTTTCAACATCCAAATGATCTGCTGAAGAAAGGTGTGAATGCGGAACAAATTTATCAAGGCTCCACATCATCAAAGCACCCAATAAAAATCCAATCACCGTTATTGTCATTGAACCCAAAAGCAGAGCCTCAGGCATCAGTTCGAAAACAGAAATTGCCAGCATTATTCCAGCTGCAAAGCCCAAAAGAGAAGCCAGAGTCTTATTTCCGGGCTCTCCGAAAATCATTAAAACAAAAACACCGATTACTGTTGATGTTCCTGCAAAAAAACTATATAAAAGAGTCTCCATACATTTTCCTCCCTAAAAAACTTTATTTTCAGTAATTATTATTAATTATATCATACAATAAATAGTCTTGAATTAAAAGTTTAACTTAGAATTATATTCATACTTTAATATTAATTTAACTATTAATGCAGTCTGATAGTCTTAATGATTTACAAATAATTTTAAAATGGAAGCACTTTCATTAATCAATTTTTTCTGATATAATTTAAGCGAAAGGTAGGTGGATATTTTGAAAAAATATTTTGAAGTTGATGAATGGAAAGTTATTGAAAATGGTTTTGATAAAAATTACAACCGAGTTACAGAAAGTATTATGAGTTTGGGCAACGGTCATATGGGTCTGCGTGGGAATTTTGCTGAGAATTACACTGGAGACAGCCTGCAGGGTACATATATTGCTGGTGTCTATTATCCTGATAAGACTATCGTTGGTTGGTGGAAAAATGGTTATCCGGAATATTTTGCTAAAATTGCTAATGCTGCCAATTTTATCGGTATAAATTTACAAATAGATGGTTCGGAAATTGATTTAAATAAAGTTGATTTCAGTAATTTCAAAAGGGTATTAAATATGAAAGAGGCTTTTTTGGAAAGATCTTTTACTGTCGAGCTGGAAAACAATCGGGTTGAAATTATAGAAAAAAGATTTTTAAATCAAAAAAATAAAGAACTAGCTGCTGTTAAGTATCAAGTTCGACCTCTTGACCAAGATGCTGAAATAGTTTTAATTCCCCATCTTGATGGTGATGTCAAAAATGAAGATGCAAATTACGATGAGTTTTTCTGGGAAGGACTAGAAAAAGAAAATAACAAAGGTAAAGCTTTGCTTTCAATGAAGACCAGAAAGTCTGATTTTGTTGTAGCCTCAGCTATGAATTGGGATTTAAATAAAAAAGAACGCAAGGTTGAGCTGCTGACCGGACCAGGAGATGAAAATTATGTTGGTAATAAAATAACGCTCAAAGCTGAAGTTGGAGAACAAATTGAGCTAAATAAATATATTGCTGTCTGTACCAGCAGGGACTATGAAGAAAATTTAGTCAGCGAAGAAGCAGAAAAAAAGGCTGCTGAAGCAGAATTCAGAGGCTACGAAGATCTTTTTACAGAACATAAAGAGGCCTGGGCCAAAATCTGGCAGGAAAGTGATATTAAAATTAAAGGTGATCCAGAAGCACAGCAGGGTATTCGTTTCAACATCTTTCATCTCAATCAAACTTATACCGGCCATGATCCCCGTTTAAATATTGGACCTAAAGGATTTACAGGAGAAAAATATGGTGGCTTAACTTACTGGGATACAGAAGCTTACTGTCTTCCCTTCTATCTCTCCACACATAGTGAAGATGTTTCGCGAAATCTCTTATTATATAGATATAATCACTTAGAAAAAGCAGTTGAAAATGCTGATAAATTAGGTTTAGAGGGTGCTCTCTACCCAATGGTGACAATCAATGGAGAGGAATGCCACAATGAATGGGAAATAACCTTTGAGGAAATTCACCGTAATGGAGCCATAGCTCATGCTATTAAAGATTATGTTGATTATACAGGTGATGAAAAATATATTAAGGAATATGGAATCGCAGTTTTAGCACAAATTTCACGATTTTGGGCTGACAGAGCTCATTTTAATCCCCGCAAAGATAAGTACATGATTCTGGGAGTAACAGGGCCAAATGAATATGAAAATAATGTAAACAACAACTGGTATACTAATCGAATAGCAGTCTGGACACTAAATTATACACTTGAAAATTTAAAAAAGATCAAAGAAAATGATCCTGCTAAATATGAAGAATGGATTTCTGAACTTGAACTTGAAGATTCTGAGCTTGAATTATGGCAGGATATGACCTAAAAAATGTATTATCCTTATCTTGAAGAATTTGATGTTTACGCTCAGCAGGATGGCTATCTTGACAAAGAGCAGAAATTAGTTTCAGACCTGGAGGAAGAAGATATTCCGCTGCATAAAAACTGGTCCTGGGATAAAATTTTACGCTCACCTTATATTAAACAGGCAGATGTTCTGCAGGGAATCTACTACTTTAAAGATGATTTTGATCGTGACAGTATTGCCCGCCACTATGATTTTTATGAGCCGCGTACTGTCCATGAGTCTTCACTTTCTCCCTGTATTTATTCGATTCTGGCAGCTGATCTCGAGCGAGAAGAAAAAGCATATCAGCTCTATTTAAGAACTGCCCGCCTCGATCTTGATAACTACAATACTGATACAGATGATGGTCTGCATATTACAAGCATGGCCGGAACCTGGATGTCAATTGTTAAAGGCTTTGCCGGTTTTAAAGTACAAAATGATCAGGTGGAATTTAGACCATTTTTACCAGAGGCCTGGGATGGCTTTAACTTTATGATTATTTTTAGAGGCCGCAGAATTGAAGTTGATGTTGAGCAGGAAGAAACGACTTTTTCTCTAGAAACTGGGACTGAATTAAAAATTAAAGTTTATGGTCAAGAATATCTGCTAAAGCCAAAAGAAGAACTCGTAGTTGAAAAATAAAGTAAACGCTGCTTATAAAAAAGAAATAAATAAAAATAAACAGTAAATCAAAAGCTCCAACAGACTTTAACATTAGTCCTGCTGGAGCTTCTTTTATATCTCTTTTTTAATTAAATCTCTAAATTCTTTTAAACTTCCCCGCCATTCTATTGGGTAATCACTGCCTTTTCTTTTAATTAACTTATCTTCAATAATTATAGTTTTGATCCCTAACTCTGAAGCTGCAGCATCTTCTTTTAAGTCATTACCAATCATTAAACAGTTTTCAGGATCTGCACTAATTTTTTCTAATATCTCCTGATAATAATTTGGATTTGGTTTAGAATAACTCATGTTTTCATAGTGGGTTAAAAGCTCAAAATCAGCTGGATCAATACCTGTCCAGCTCAGTCTTTTTTCAACTGCCTCTTTCGGAAAAAGAGGATTTGTTGCTAATACAAGCTTTTTCCCCTCTTTTTTTAGATGCTTAATAATTTCTAACGGAGTTTCCCTATCAATTTCAAAATATTTACCTAAAGCCTCAAATTTATTTTGATAAAACTGATCAAATCGTTCTTTTATTTGCTCAGCCTCAGATTGTTTATCAATATCTATTTTTTTTATAAAATCTTCCATAAAAACCTGCTGATTACTTGAACCACCATCATTCTTTATCATCTTCTGGGTAGAAGCCATTAAAAGATTAATAAAATCACTTTGTTCTTCAAACAAATCTTTAAATTCCGAAGACAGAGCACCAAAATAGTGCTTTAAAAACTCTTCTGTTTCAATTGTTAAGAGTGTTCCATCTAAATCAAAAAGAAAAACATCTTTATCTTTAAACAAAATTTACCCTCCTCTAGATTCCGATCTAAATTTATTAATTAACTGAGGATTTTTCTTAAAATTTTTCCATCAGCGGCAAAAAATCTGTTTCATCAATTAAAATATCTACAAATTCCTTCAAATATTTTCGATCAAGCTCGTCAAAACGAGATTTTTGAGGACTGTCAATATCTAGAACCGCAATAACTTCTCCGGCAACTATTATCGGCAACACAATTTCTGATTTAGAATTTGGATCACAGGCAATATGACCGGGAAACTGATGTACATCTTCTACCAGCATTATTTTGCGCTGAGAATAGGCTGTTCCACAGACCCCTTTGTCTTCTTCAATCCGGACACAGGCTGTTTTCCCCTGAAAAGGCCCCAAAACTAGCTGATCATTTTTCCAAATATAATAGCCAGCCCAATTAATATCATCCATAAACTCAAATAAAAGGGCAGAACTATTTGCTAAATTAGCAAGCCAATCTCCTTCAGGCTGAATTAAAGCCTTCAAAGCCTGGTTCATCTCCTGCAGCTTTTCTTCTTTCTTAATCACTATAATCATTCCCTTCTCTATTTTAAAATAAGTTAAATGCTTAAAAATAATGGGACTAAAATTGGCACCAGTGTTGAAAGCACTGCCCCACTAATAAAGGCTGGAATCACAACTGCCTCACCACCTGATTCCTTAACAAGTGGTAAAGTAACATCCATTGTTGTTGCACCACCCGGTGCAATTGCTGCCAGGCTTCCAAAATATTTGGCAACCAAAGGAAGGATCATTACTGTCAGCAGCTCCCTAAAAACATTTGTCAAAAAAGCCAGTGAACCTAATTCTGCACTATGTAGTTTTGAAATTAGAACACCAGATAAACTGTACCAGCCAAAGCCAGCCCCAACTGCAGCTGATTCTCCAGCTGAAAAATTAAAGGCAAAACCGATAATTACTGTCCCCAATACAGAAGCCACAGCTATTAAAAATGGTATGATTATTAATTTCCAACCCATAAGTTTTAAATCATCAATAATTTCACGGCTGGCACCAATATCAATACCTACTCCAAAAAGAAGTACTGCCAGAGAATAGTTAGTTATTAGATCTAAAAAACTGCTGCTTTCACCATTTATCAAAAAATATCCAGCAAAAATACCAAAGACAACTGACGAAAAAATTAAAATAGTCATTGTATTATCTGAACTCTGTTCTTCAATTTCTGACTCTGTAGCTGGATCTGCATTTAAAAGCAAATTATTTAGGTCTAAGATTTTAACAAATATAATAACTGCTAACACACTAAAAATAATGCTAATTGCTGCAAAAACAAAAGCTTGGAGGCCAATTTCTCCCAGCTGCCTAAATATTTGTTCATTACTACCAAGATTGGCGCCCATAGCAATCAATAATACTACAAGTCCAAATTTCGTAATTAAATCTGCAAATCTAACAAAATGATTTTTTTCATCTAGATAAAATCCCAATAAAATTCCAGTAAATAAAAATAAAATTATAAGATAAAAATCCAACTAGATCCCTCCACAATTATTCAATGTAGTTTTTAGTGACATATCTTGAAGTCATTGCTCTTAACATTGCACTATAATTAATCTTGAAAGTCAAAATATCACCTACTTCCAAATTTTCTTTTACTTCTGTTACATCTGTTATTAAATGATCACTGCTGCATCCTAAAACTTCTACTCCATTCAGCTCTGGATAAAGACCATTATAATCAATATCCTGTTTCCCAACCGCCAAAATAGCTCTCTGACGTAAGCCTTTATCTGCAACAGCATATCCTCTTCCTTGACCTCCAAATGCCATTTCGCCTTCTGGGTTTGACGGCTTTTCTTTTAATTCTATAATTTCTGCTTGAAGATGAAAATTATAATGATTAAAGCCTTCAATTAAAGACTCATTTATAATATCTGTTCCTAATAATATAGCTTCACCAACCCTTAAATTGCTGATTTCAGCTGCTAAATAGTCGTCTGCTAAAAGTCTTAAAGTAGCAGTATTACCCGCAGATAAAATTTCTAGGCTCCTTCCTAACTTGGTTTCAAGCTCTTTTTTTATCTTTATCAATTTTTTTGTGTTATTCTCATCTGGAATAATTCCAGCAAAACAGCCTAAATTAGTGCCTATACCTTTGAGAATTACATTTGGCATCTCTTCAATTTTTAGAGCCAGATCTGCTAAATCAGCGGCTAAAACGCCTTCTCTCCTATCACCAATGTCAACCATAACTACTAAGTCCATTTTTTTATCAACTCGCTGTGCCTCTTTTGAAATCAACTCAGCAGTTTTAAGTTCTGTGACTAAAGAAACATCTGTATAATGGACAATCTCACTTATCTCAGAAGGCATTGGAATTCTGAGCATTAAAGCTTCTCCCTGATAACCAGCTTCTCTGAACTTAATTATATTTTCAATTCGAGAATCAGCTATACTCCCAATGCCCGCCTGCTGATAAGCCTTAAATACATTTGTATCACCAGCCAGGCCTTTAACAACTGATGTTAATTTTATATTTTTGGCTTCTAGCTTTTCTTTTAGTTTAGCTGCATTCTCTTCAATTTTCTTTACATAAATATTAAGCTGTGGATAATTCAATTAAAATCCTCCCCATAAAATAAAATTAATTTGCAGTGTTTATACTTTACAATTATATTATACTCTACAATTGGTAATTCTTCAATTATCAGCCTTTAATTAAAAAAACCCGACCATAAGGCCGGGATTAAATACTAGCTAGACATTATTAAGATTTATTCAATATCGATGGTACGTTTTTTGACAGGAGTCTGTTCTAGCTTGGGCAGATGAACCTTTAATATTCCTTCATCATACTCTGCCTTAATAGCTTCCTGGTCTACATTTTCAAGGTAGAAACTTCTGGTATATCTACCCTGTCGCCTTTCACGACGAATATAGTTTTCCTTCTTTTCTTCTTTTTCTTCTTGGTGCTCAGCAGAAATAGTTAGATAATCATCATTGAGTTCAAGCTTGATATCTTCCTTTTTCATACCTGGCATTTCAGCTTCAATAGTATATTCATTCTCACCTTCTTTGATATCAGCTCTAAAACTTCTACCAGCAAAGTCCATTACATCATCAAAGAAACCAGAGACCAGACTATTAAATGGGTCTCCATCTCTTTCAGTAACATCCCTCCGATTGCGGTTTCTAAACGGTACTAAATCAAACATAAAACCACCTCCGAATTTAATTAATATTATTTTCAACTTTCATTTTCTAATTATATTATAAAACTAAAGTCAGAGAAGGTCAAAAAACTAAATCATCTTTTTTTGTTTAATAATTGTTGTTAAGTTAAATTAAATCTTTATAACTATAATATTCTTAAGATATCTGCTTAATTCAACCATTGAACTCTTGACCTTTGATAATAGTTTTTTCTACTTCAAAATTCCGGTCAAAAAGAACTAAATCAGCCTGATAACCTCTCTTTATTCTTCCCAATTTATGAGCCAAACCAAGTTTTCGAGCTGGATTAACGGTTACCATTCTAAAAATCTCCGGAATAGACAAATCAGTTATTTCCATTGAGTTTCTGACCGCCTTATCTAAAGTTAAAACACTGCCGGCCAGTACACCAGATTCTAATCTAGCTGCACCATCTTTGACTATTACCTTCTGACCTCCGAGTTCATATTCTCCTGCTTCAAGCCCGGTAGCTTCCATTCCATCAGAAACCAAAATAACTTTATCTACACCTTTAGTCTGGATTGTAAAGCGATCTACCGCCGGATGATGGTGAATTAAATCAACAATCAATTCAACTGTAGAATCAGAATCAAAAGCAGCTCCGACAAGCCCTGGCTTTCTATGGTGCAAACCGGTCATGGCGTTATATAAATGGGTAAAATGATCCATTCCATTTTTATATGCCTCTTGAAATTCTTCATAAGTTGCCGCAGAATGACCAACTGATGTAGTGATATTTTTTGACCTAAGTTCTCGAATTAATTTTAAAGCTCCATCCACCTCAGGTGCCATAGTTACAATTTCTACAACATCATAATAGTCTCGGAGAAGTTCTAGATCAGGTTTAATTAAGTTTTCACTGTTTTGAGCACCAATATAATCAGGACTAATAAAAGGTCCTTCTACATGGGTACCTAAAACTTGGGCTCCAGCCAGGCCATTTCTCTTGGCCTGACGAATATTTTCTAAGGCTACCTGAATTTCTTTTTTAGCCATTGTCATTGTAGTTGGCAGAAAAGATGTCACACCATGCTCAGCCAGCACAATGCTTATTTTTTCAAGGGCCTCGGCTGAAGCATCCATTGTGTCAAAACCGCCACCTCCATGGATATGAGTATCGATTAAGCCTGAACTTAAGTAAGCTCCCTTAGCATCTATAATTTCTGTTCCAGCACCTACCTCTAAATTATATGGTGCTATCTTTTTTATTTCATCATCAAAAAGCAGAGAAGCATTTTTAAGTATTTCAGTTTCTAAAATTATATTCGCATTTACAATTAATTTCTTCAATATTTCCACCTCTAACTATAATTTATCGTCATTATCAATAAATTCAAAGCAAATACACTACATTTCAGAATCTAGATCATTATTTTCATCTTCTTCAATATAGGCTTCATTATCAAACTCTGCATATTCTTCCAATTTTTCTTTAACCGCCTTGTGTACTTTTTCTGCTTCTTCAGCCAGCATTATTTCTAAGGCTTGATCAATCTCTTCTATACTATAGAGATTAAATTTATTATTTTTAATAGCAGCAAGAACTTCTTCATCCAGCATTAGGTTATCAAGATTTCTCCCTGGGATAATTACCCCCTGTTCACCGGTTAGACCTTTTGCCTGGCATACTTTAAAGAAGCCCTCTATTTTTTCATTAACTCCACCAATTGGCTGTACTATTCCTTTTTGGTTCATCGATCCAGTAATAGCTATATCCTGTCTAATTGATAGTCCAGAAAGTGATGATAAAAGTGCCACAACTTCAGCACAAGTTGCACTATCGCCATCAACACCACCATAGCTCTGCTCAAAAGCAATAGAAGCTGTTAAGCTCAAAGGCGTATCTTGAGCATATTTCCCCCCTAAATAACCTGTTAAAATCATTACACCCTTACTGTGGATTCTTCCGCTCATTTTTGCTTCACGTTCAATGTTAATTACTCCTTCTTTACCAAGATAGCTGCGTGCTGTAATCCTTGCTGGTCGTCCAAAACTATAATTACCCGCCTGATAAACTGAAAGTCCATTGATCTGTCCAACCTCTTGACCACTTACATCAAGCAACAGGTGCTCACGATCTATCTGTTCTTGAATTTTTTCTTCTAATAAATTAGAACGCATTTCTTTTTCATCAATTGCTTTTTTGACAGAACTGGCACTAACTACCTCCTCACCATAACTATCAGCCCAAACATCTGATTCGTATAAAACTTCTATAATTTCATTAAATTTAGTTGATAATTTTTCGCGATCTCCTGTTAAACGAGAACTAAAATCAATCATCGCTGCTACAGCTTCGGCACTAAATTCTTTCAACTGATCTCTATTTATTACAGAAGAAATAAAATCAGCAAATTTAGCAATATTCTCTTTATTTCTATTCATCTCGGTATCAAAATCAGCTTTTATTTTAAATAGTTCCGAAAATTCTTCATCAAAGTTGTAGAGTAAATAATAAATATAAGGGGATCCTATCATAATAATTTTTAAATCAAGTTCGACTGCTTCAGGTTTTAAGGTAATAATAGGAACACTTCTGTACTGTTCTCCTATATTCTCAACAGTAATTTCCTGATTAATTAAAGCCCGTTTTAATGTATCCCAGCAAAAAGGGTTTGTCAGAAGATCTTTAGCGTGTAAAATCAAAAATCCACCGTTTGCTCGATGCAGTGATCCACTTCTAATCATAGTAAAATTAGTAGTAATAGTTCCAAATTGACTTTTACCCTCTATTTTGCCAAATAAATTATAATAAGTAGGATTTTTTTCATAAATTACTGGTGCACCCTCAGTTTTACTATTGTTTACAAAGATATTTATTTGGTAGCGAACAAAAAAACTGCCATCTTCATCCTGCTGCATTGCTATAAATGGATTTTGTGGATCTGCTTCATCATCATTTCGAAATCGATCAATATGATCTACTATATCATCTTGAACTTCTTCTAAATAATCAACTATTTCTTCACAGCAGTCATATTTATCTTTTAAATGACAAATAATTGGCTGTACAATAGAAAGCCCAATTTTTTTCTCAAGAGCAGCCAACTCATTTTGCGCCTTCTCCTTGATTGAGCGAATTTCTCTCATAACCTGTGATGTTTCATTCTGGATTTTTTGACTTTCACTCCGAACTTTTTCTCTTTTTTCTTCATCCATTTCTTGAAATTTATCCCTGGATATAGGTTCTCCTTCTTCATCAACTGGTACTGGAACCAGCCCCTGGGAAGTATTCTGTAAAATAAACCCTCTTTCTCTAACAGAACTCTCAAATTCTTGCATAAGTTTATTTGATTTAGGTTGATACTCATTTAATATTTCTTTTCTTTCTTTATCATATTCTTCGCCCTCAAAAGCACGAGGAATTTCCTCCTGTAATTCTTCTATAATCTTATCCATATCATTTTTTAAATCACTGCCCATTCCCGCCGGAACTCTCATCACTCTGGGAATTTCAGATTCTGAGAAATTAAAAACATATAATATATCTTTTGGTGGATCCATTTTAGCTGATTTTTCTTCTGCCATATTCTCAGCATAAGTTGACTTTCCTGTTCCAGATTCACCAGCCATAAAGATATTATAACCATTTTTATTAACCCGCATTCCAAAATCAAGAGAAGCTGCTGCTCTATTTTGACCAATTATTTCTTCATCAATTGCAGAAAGCTCTTTAGTTGTGTCAAAATCTAGGTCTTTAGCATTAAAATTAAAATTCAACTCTGAAAAAGATATTTTGTATTTATCCATTTTCCACACTCCTCTGCCTTAATTTTATCAAAAATATTACAAAAATTCTGATTAAAACTCTTTAATAATAATTTCGTCAAAAGCCTATCATATCCTGCTTTTTAAAAAAAGTTGTTTGATTATACTAAAAGCCTTTATTTATCAACTACTTCTCCCAGAAAAAAGTTGAAAAAAATACTCAGCTAAGATAAAATGAACTTAAGAAAAGAATATGTTATTTTTTTAACAATATTATTAGGGGGATTAGATATGGGGAAAGATTTATATAATATTCCAGATATAATTATCAGTAGACTACCTATTTATTATCAACATTTAAAAAATTTACAAAAATCTAGTAAAGAATATATTTCATCTGAAGAACTGGCAAAACTAACTGGATTTAGCAGTTCTTTGATTAGAAAAGATCTAAGCTATTTTGGAACCTTCGGTCGAAAAAGTTATGGTTATGATATTTATTGTCTTTTTAAACAGATTACTATCATAATGGGTTTTAATTATGATAAGAAAATAATTTTAATTGGTGCAGGTCATTTAGGTCAGGCTTTAGCCTACAACAAAGGTTATCTGGAAAGAGGATATAAACTTACAGCTATTTTTGATAAAAACCCGAAATTAATTGGCTTGGTTATTAATGATTTGGAGATCAAAAGCATTAGCGATTTGGAAAAATATATGAATGAAAACAAAATTGATGTTGCTGCATTAACAGTTCCTGGAGCTGCTGCTCAAAAGATAACTAACCGGCTTGTAAAATCCGGCATTAAAGCAATCTGGGATTTTACTGAAGTGCCTTTAAAAGTACCTGATGATGTTCTGCTGGAAGAGCAGCTGATTAATGAAGGTTTATGTAAATTATCAGTCAAAATGAATCAAATTAGAATTAATGATTCTGATGAACTTGAAGAATTTAATTGTGAGCAAAAATAAGTTTCTAAACTTTTCAGCTGTTAGTAGAAGCTTGTTAATTAAAAATCATAGCTAATCTAAACTAACTCTGCCAGAGGAGTATCTATTCCTGCACCAAATAATTCAAAATTAAAGTTATTAACAGTTTTAACTGTATCTATACTTCCCCCTTTGAGCAGAGTTATCCGATCAGCAAGCTGTTTAATCTGTCTCCTATCATGACTGACCATTACTACTGTCATCTCATCTGTTACCAGGTTAGAAAAATGAGAATTAAAAAATTGAATACTTTCCTCATCTAAATTTGTGGTCGCCTCATCCACAAATAAAATTTCAGGGCTTGTAATTAAAGCTCTGGCAATGGAGGTTTTTTGTTTTTCTCCACCAGAGAGAGTATAGGCTGACTGCTCAAGCAGTTCGGTGATTTCAAGTTTGGCTGCTATCTCTTTTACTTTTTTATTGATTACTTCCTGTTCAAAATCTCTTAATTTTAAAGGTAAGGCGATATTATAAAAAACATTTCCCCGATAAAGATAAGGATCCTGCCAGATCACAGAAAATTTACGCCTGAGGTCTAAATTCTGCTGATCTTTTTTTATTTTATGGCCCTCATAGTAAAGCTCACCTTGATAATTCTGATCCACTAAACTTAAAATATTTAAAAGAGAAGTTTTCCCACTGCCATTACCACCAATAATAAAATTAAACTTGTTTTTTAAAATTGAAAACTGATCGATGTCTAAAATAGTCTTATCTTCGCAGATTTTTTTAAGCTTTTTGACTTCTATAATTTTATCTTCTAGCATAATTTTTTCCCTCCTGCAGAAAATAAGTAACAAAATTAATTAAAAATGAAAGAGATAAAAGAATGATTCCTAATGACAAAGCAAAGGCAAAGCGACCCTTGTTTGTTTCTAGCGACATAGCAGTAGTTATAGTTCTAGTAACACCTTTAATATTTCCACCCAACATCATAGATACTCCAATTTCTCCTAAAACTCTGCCAAATCCAGCAATTACAGCTCCAATAATTCCGTATCTAGCTTCTAAAATTAAAAGTTTAAATTTCTGACTGCGGCTGGCTCCCATTGAAGTTGCTGTTTTATATAATTTTTCATCCATTGAAAAGATAACATTTCGAACCAAAGCTGTTATTAAAGGGATAATTAAGATTACCTGTCCAATTATAATTCCAAGCGGGGTAAAGAGTAAATCAAATTCTCCCAAAACTCCCCTTCTGGAGATTAATGAATAAACAAAAATACCAACTACAACTGTCGGCAGACTGAGCATTGTATTTAAAATAATATTAATAAACTTTTTTGTCTTAAATTTATTCCTGGCAATTAAAATTGCAAGTGGAATAGAGATAATTGAAGCAATAAATGTTGATGAGATTGAAATTTTAAGTGAAGTTGTAACAACTTGTATAAGCTCTGAATCTAAAGTAAAAATTAACTGTAAGGCTCTCAGTATTGCACCAGTATAATAGTCCACATTTTTCCTCCTGATTGTAAATAGATTAAGCCAGCTGCATATATAAATATGCAGCCAGCTAAAATTTATTGAGTTGCTTTTATTCGACTAAATCTTCTGCATCAATTGCTGAAGTATAAAATAGTTGTTCCCCGTACTGCATATAGCTATTAATTATATTCTGGCCCTGCTGAGAAGTTAAATATCCAGTAAAGGCCATTGCAATTTGATAATTAACATGAGTATGATGAGCGGGATTAATAGGAATAATTCCATACGGATTAAAGAGTTCAGGATCTCCACTGTTTACTATTTCCAGCTCGATATCTCCACTGTAAGCTAAAAATGTGCCGCGGTCAGCTAAAATATAGGCCTGACGCTCATTCGCCATATTGATGCTGGGGCCCATTCCCTGGCCGCTTTCTAGATACCAGCTGCCATCAGGATTAATACCGGCATTATCCCAGATAGATAATTCTTTTTTATTTGTACCAGAATCATCACCTCGAGAAACAAATTCTGCTCCCTCAGCCTTAATTTTTTGGAAAGCCTCAACAGCAGTTTCTGTATCTCTAATTCCAGCTGGATCAGATGCTGGTCCTAAAATAACGAAATCATTATACATTACATCTCTTCTGTTAACTCCATAGCCATTAGCTACAAATTCGTCTTCTGCAGCTCGAGCATGAACAAAAATAATGTCAGCATCCCCATTACGGCCCAGCTCAATAGCTGCCCCTGTCCCTACTGCTACAACGTCTACTCTTACATCAAACTTCTCCTCAAAAGGCGGCAGCAGTTCTGCTAATAGGCCTGAATTTTCAGTGCTGGTTGTAGTAGCCATTGTTAATACTTCCTGAGCAGCTGCAGCTGTTGTAAAGATCAGCATAAAAATAAGTACGGTTAATAAAATTTTCTTAATTGACATAGTAATCCCCCATTTTTATTTGAATATATTTTGTCGGTACATATCTAATTATGTTCTCAACCTTTAAAATAGTAGTCAAAAAAATAACTTCCGGCTTTATAACCGGAAGTTTTAGGGCGGATTAAGACTAATATAATCCAATGTACTCACTCCTTTCCATTCCGGGAGGCTCAAAAGTTTCCTTTCAAACCCTATCGGTGCAATTAGCATAACTTTTCGTCTTAGCTTGATTACACTCGGAGTTGTGCGACTATTCGTACATTAATAATATATGCTTTTTATTTTAAAGTCAAGCACAAAAAGTTTTAATACCCTTAATTTGTTAATTAAATATTGTTAATACAGATAAACACGAGCTTCATAAGGTCTTAAGCGGTCTTCTAAGGTAAAGCTAACCTGCTCTTGATAATTATTTAATATCAACTCGGCAGATTCAATTTTTAGTTCTGAACTTAAATTATATTCAACGCTCTTTCCACTAAAGTTTAAAAGCACAAGCAGATTATTTTCTTCTCCTAACCTCCTATAAGCATAGATATTTTGATCTTTTTCTAACAAAATATCATATTTCCCATAGGCAAATACTGGATATTTTTTGCGAAGAGAAATCATTTTTTGATAATATTTAAAAATTGAATCCTCAGAAGCAATATCTTTTTCAACATTTATTTCGGAATAGCTTTTATTCATTTTCAACCAGGGCTCAACTTTAGAAAATCCGCCATATTCACTATCATCCCAATGCATGGGGGTTCGTGCATTATCTCTCGTTCGATAATTTGCAATCTTTAAAATCTCTGACTCACTTAGTTCTCCTTTTGCCTGAACTTCATTAATATAACCCCTAGTTTCAATATCATCAAAGTCATTTAAAGACTCAAAATTAATATTTGTCATCCCAATTTCTTCTCCTTGATAAATAAAAGGAGTTCCTCTTAATGTATGCAGCATAGTTCCCAGCATCTTGGCTGATTCTTTACGATACTTCCCATCATCACCATAGCGAGAAACAATCCTTGGCTGATCATGATTGCAAAAATACAAACTGGTCCACCCATTATTTTCCTGTAATTTATACTGCCAATCGCTCATCAGATCTTTTAATTCTTTTAATTCCCAATCTGTGATTTTTTCCCATTCTTCTTGATTATCTAATTCCACATGTTCAAAAGGAATAATCATCGAAAATTCTTGTCTCTCTTCTTTAACAAAATTTAATACCTCATCTTTATCTACAAAAGGAGTTTCACCTACAGTCATAACATCAAAATTATTATATGTCTTCTCGCCCATCTCTTGAATAAATTCATGAACGCGAGGACCATTTGCAAAATATTCATGTCCAGTAAGGCCAGTTTCTTCTCCATCAAGAAAGCGTTGATCTTTTGAAATTAAATTTATCACATCTAATCTAAAACCATCGATCCCTTTATCCAACCACCAATTAATTATATTGTAAAGTTCTTCTCTCACTTTGGGGTTTTCCCAGTTCAAATCTGGCTGTTTTTTTGAAAATAAATGCAGATAATATTGATCAGTTTTATCATCATATTGCCAGGCTGAACCGCCAAAAAATGATTTCCAGTTATTAGGTGGCCCACCATTTTTACCATCTTTCCAAATATAATAATCTCGATAGGGGTTATTCTTGCTTTTTCGTGACTCTTGGAACCACTGATGCTCATCTGAGCTGTGATTAATCACTAAATCCATAATTAACTTAATATCTCTTTCATGCAGCAGCTCCATTAGTTCTTCTAAGTCTGCCATTGTACCAAACTCATCCATAATATCCTTATAATCACTAATATCATAGCCATTATCATCATTAGGTGATTTATAGACCGGGTTTAACCAGACGGCATCTACACCTAGTTCATTTAAATAATCAACTTTTTCAATAACTCCTCTTAAATCCCCAATTCCATCATTATTACTATCATTAAAGCTGCGGGGATAGACCTGATATATTACTGCTTCTTTCCACCATTTTTTATTCATCTTGAGCCCTCCAATTTAAATTTTTTTAGTTAAGCGTTCTTTATTTTTTATATTTTTGATTAAATAGTTAATACTTAAAAACAAAATAAATAGACTGCTGACAAAAAGCGGGATCAACTCTAAAGAAAAATTTCTAGCTAAAACTCCAGCCAAGCCCGGCAGCAAAGCACCACCAAGGCCAGCAGCCGAGATCTGCATTCCAATTGTATTTGCTGTATGTTCCTGTCCCACCCGATAAGAAGTACTGGAAATCAGAGCTGGAAAAATTGGTGCAATAGCCAAACCGGTAACTGCTATTCCAAATAAGGATAAATATTGAGAAATATTTAGAGCAATCAAAACACTGCCAAAAAGTCCTAAAGCTGCTGCGTATTTTGCAATTTTCCTGCTCAAAAATTTATATGCTAAAAATCCTGCTAATATTCTACCAACTGTAAATGAACCCCAGTAAACACTAACCCAAAAACCTGCAGTTGAGTTACTGATTTTTCTTGACTCTGTCAATAAAGTATAGATCCAGTGTCCAAGAGACATCTCAATACCCGTATATAGAAAAAATAGAATAACACTTAAAAAGGCGGGTAAATAAGTTATTGTCTGCAGCAGTTTAAAGTCTTTTTTCTTCTTTTTATTTTCCTCAGCCTTTGGTTCAGCTTGGTCTTTTTGAACTTTCCAGAGCGAGAGGGTCATTAAAAAAATAAGAGCTAATAATAATTGGGCCACACCCACTATTATATAACCAGTTCTCCAGCTGCCTGAACATTTTATAGCATTTGCCATAATAATCGGTCCAATAGTAATTCCAATACCAAAACTAGCATGAAGCCACTGCATTAGTCCTTCATTGAAATTCCTTTCGACATAGGTGTTTAAAGCTGCATCTATCGCACCCCCACCCATTCCTGCTAAAACTGCTAATAAAGGTATCAGCCACCACCAGGGAACAAGTGTATAAGCAATCAGTGCTGAACCTGTGGCCAAACAGCTCACTGCTAGCAAAACTGCAACTCCAATTTTTTTCATGAAAAATCCGTTTAAAAAACTAGAAATCAAATAACCTGTGGTTGAGCCAATTAAAATAATTCCTAAGGCATCTAGAGGTAATGAAAAACTTGTCCTCATTTCAGGCCAGGCGACTCCCAATAAGCCATCGGGAAGTCCGAGGGAAATAAAGGCTATATAAATAAGTGTAATCAGCAAATACCTTTTATTCTTTTTAGTCATATTTTATCCCGCAGCTTTCTTCAATAATTAAATCTTAGCTCAAAATTTCATAAAACTATTCTAAGCTGTCTCTCTTTTTATAAGTTCTAAATCTAATTCCTGCTGATATTTCCCGGTTATCTCACCATTAATCGCTTTTAATAAAACCTCAATTGCTAAATAACCAAGCTCATACATTGGCTGACTGATTGTTGTTATTTTTAAATATTTAGCTAACTCAATATTGTCATAGCCAATTACAGCGATATCATTTGGGGCCTGAAGCCCTTTTTCTTCCATCGCTTCTAAAACACCAATTGCCTGATTATCAGAAGCTGCAAAAACAGCGGTTGGCCAATCTTTCTCTGGCATTTTCAATATTTCCTGCATCAGTCTAAAGCCCTCACTAATTTTGAAGGGGCAGAACTTTAATAATTCTGGAGCGATAGTTAAATTGTTTTTTTCTAATGAATTTCTGAGCCCTTCCAGACGATTTTTAGCAGCCTGAGTATCTTTCTCACCATCTATAAAAGCTAATCTTTGATGTCCGGCCTGAATCAAATAGTCAACAGCCATTTCAGCTCCCAAAATATCATTTAAATAAATTGAGTGAAAATCACTACTTTTTTCATCAGCAAGCACAATTGGAATTTCAGAATCCAAAAGCAGATCATATTGATGATCAGAAATCCCCATTGTCACTGCAACTATTCCATCAACTGTTTTACTCTGAATAATATCTAAAATTTTATCAATCATATTTTCACTGTAAGAAACTTTATGTAGAATTAAATCAATATCTTCTTTTTCTAAAGCACCCTGGATACCTTTTAAAACTTCGACAAAAAAGTGATCAACAAAGGTTGGTAAGATCACCGCTACTGCATTAGTTTTCTGCCGTGCCAAATTTTGAGCTGAGCGATTAGGTCTATAATTTAATTCTTCAATCACTTTAAGAACCTTAGCTCTGGTTTTTTCTTTAACTTTATTACTTTTATTAAGAACTCTTGAAACCGTACCAATCCCGACTCCAGCTTTTTCTGCAACATCATAAATGTTTATTTTATTTTTTGCCATAACTAATTATATCCTTTCATTTTCTTTAATTATTACACCTTTAGTTTTTCTCTTTTGGAATCGCTTCCAAAATTAATTATAGCAGTAGTTTTTTTAAAAGTCAAAGATAAGCCTGCGGCAGCAGAAATTCCGCAGATTTAAAATTTCGAGAAAATGGCCTAAACAACAAAAGCCCGGAGCTTTTAACCCCGGGATCTTTATTGTTACTTTTTAATTTAGTAGCCACCCATCATGTAATAATCCATTAAGGCGCTATCTTTCAATTTTACGTGTCCTTCAACATCAGACTTAGTATTGTACTTCACCTGATCCTCATGACTTTTGTGAGTTCGCTTGTGCTTAAAAATGTTCTTCATTAGTAATGCCCCCTTTAATAATTTTGTAGGGAACATACTCGCTGCACATCTACTTTGTTCCAAAATACGACCACCGACCTAATAGTTAACTCAGCTACTCACTTTCTGTCGGTTCAATTAAATTATACTACTTTAGAAATCATTTGACAAGGAAAATTATGAATTTTTTTAAAATTATTTCTTTTATCCTTTAACATGATAATGTGTTGATTTAACAAATATTATGCAGGAGATTTAAAAATTAAAAAGAAATATAGAATTACAATTAATATTCCAATAACAGCTATTTCAGCTGCTGTTTTATATAACAAGTTTAATTCTAAATAAAAGTTCAGGAGGAGGTCAGCTAATGCAGCAGAATAAAATTAGTCTCAGAATTACAAATTTAATTTTTCTGGCATTGACTATTTTTGTTAACTTTATAGCCAATTATTTGCCGATTAATGATCTCGGCAGTGGTGAAGTTTCCGCACTTTACCAAAACCCTTTTACCCCAGCCGGATTTACCTTTTCGATTTGGGGAGTAATTTATACTCTATTAATCATTTTTATTATTTATCGTTTTTTCGGCAGTGGAAAAATTAATGATGAATTTAGTACAGGTCCCTATTTTATTATTGCTTCACTTGCTAATATCTCCTGGCTCTTTCTCTGGCATAATCTGCTAATTCCATTTTCAATGCTGGTTATTTTAATTTTACCTTTATAATTATTTCAAATCTTTAAAAGACTGCAGCAGTATCAGCTTTATTCTCTAAGTGAATATCTGGCTTTAAAGCTCCCATTTAGTCTGTATACTGGCTGGGTTACTGTGGCTTCTATTGCTAATTTTATGGCCCTATTAGTTTATTTTAATCAGAACTGGCCTGCCAATTTTCTCAATATTGCAGCAATAATTGGTATTCTATTGGCTTTAGCAATTGCAGTTAAAATTCTTGTTGAATACAAAAATATAGCTTTTGCCTTGGTAATAATCTGGGCCTTAATTGGCATAATTGGTGCCCATTTAAGTTATCAAAGCCCAGTAATGGCCATTATAATCACTGCTGCAATCTCTATTTTAATAATCAGCATCAAAATCATTAAAGTTTTAAGTTCATAAGCTATAGATCCATTTTTTTAAGGCGATACGATATCTGATAATATTTTAAATCGATACCACGTTCTTGTAAACGATTGGCTATTCTTCTTGCCCCGAAACCCTTTTCACGATAAAACTTTATTAATTCTTCTACATTTTCTGAATTAGATTTAGCTTCTTCTTTTTCGTCTACTTGATAATCATTGTTTTGACCTTCATTAAGTATTCTTTCGGGTATATGCTCACTTTTAACTACAATCATCAATCTTTTATTATTTAATAAGTTGTTAATCAAAGGAGTAGCACTATCAATTGAATAATTAATTACATTTTTAAATTGACGCACATTTCTTTTATAAGAGGCATTCAATAATTTTTCTCTTGCTTCAGGTTCAAACATAATTTCCAAATCGAAGTCATATTTGTCTAATGCTGACTTTTTATATGCATCTTTGAAATGCAAAAACATTCTTTCTTTTTCACTATATGAGCGCTGATCAAAAGGAGGAAGTACAAGCTCATATTGAGCCAGGCGTTGATATAATTCTGGCAGTAAATTTTCTTCTAGATTTTTGGTAGAAGCGGCTATCACAATTATATCAACCGGTATTTCTTTTACCCCGCCTATCCGGCGCACCTTCTGTTCTTCTATAACCTTTAATAAAAGATTTTGATAATTTTTCAAAGCATGTGCCTCATCCAGAAACAGAACACCTTTATTGGCCTGTTCAATCAATCCATTTTTATTGGACGCACCAGTAAAACTTCCTTTTTTAGAACCAAAAATTTCGGAAGCTGCAATATCAGGGTTAGTAAACTGAGCACAGTTAATATGGACAAAAGGGGCATCTTCTTTTAAAACCCCAATATTCTTAGCAAAGCGGAACATTAATTTTGCCAAATAAGTTTTCCCAGTTCCAGTTTCACCAGATAAAATAGAGTGTCTTGGTCCACCGGGAGATCCCATTGCTTTACACGCCTTATTCACTACTTCTTTCAAACTTCCATGGCTGCCAATAAAATCATTGAAAATATTTGAGGAAGATGTGGTAATTAATTTTTCCTGGAGATTAATTATTTTACTATTCATCATTTTCAATTCAGTGATATCTCTAAATATTGCCAAACCACCTTTGATCTCTCCCTCAATAATCAAAGGATAAGCATTAACTATAAAATGTCTGCCATCAGGATTTTCAACATGAATATTAGTATACTTTTTTTTGAAATTTATTACTTTCAAGACTGCTGCATTTGGATAAAATTCTGTAATATGTTTTTCCAACATATTTTCAATAGAAGTATCTGCATAATTTGCAGAGTTTTCATTAACATAGATTATATTTCCATCCGTATCAACTACATTTACTCCTTCATTTATTTTTTGAATTATTTGGTCAAGTATAATACTCGTCGACTCATTTAAATCAAGCCACTGCATAAATTCAATCCTCCTCTATAAATAAAATTTATTAGTTTTATTATAACATAGAATTTTGATGAAGTTGATACATATAGTTTAAAATAATTTCGACCCAGCGGCTGCAATTTAAATAAACAACTGACACTTTAGTTAAATATTAGAATATTTTTTCTGATGCTTCTTTTTTAATCAAATCATAGACCTGCTGTAGATTTATATTTTTTTCCTTTGCTATTTTACTGCATTCTTCATATTCTGGCGAATACTTAATTAGTTCATTATTATAATAAGCAGCCTTAATTGTAACACTTCCCATTGAGGAATTTAGTTTGAAATATTTTCGCTGCAGACAACTTCTTTTAACTTCTCGATATCTAATTCCTAAAGTGGATGTTTCTTTAAATATTATTTCTTCCATCTGCTTTCTTTTTGCTTCAGATATAAGTACTGATAGCTTTTGAGCTGGACGATTTTTTTTCATCATAATATTTGTTAAGTAAACATCTTTCGCACCTGCATTTAATAACATTGGAAAAAGATAAGAATAAATTTCTCCACTCATATCGTCAATATTAGTTTCTAAGATCAGTAACTTTTTCTCACTTTTTTTTTAGCTTGATAAACCCGCAGCAGATTTGTAATTTCAAAATCTTTTTTGCCGGCACCATAGGCGATTTTTGATATTTTAAGTTCAGGCATCTTTATAAATTCTTCTGCCAGAGTTTTTATAATAGCAGCTCCTGTTGGTGTTACTAGTTCCCCGCTAACTCCTGTAGAATAAACTGGCACATCTTTTAAAATTTCAATTGTTGCTGGAGCTGGAACTGGTATCCTTCCGTGAGCAGCATCTACAAATCCTGTTCCTAACGGCACAGCAGAAGAATAAATATGATCTGGATTGATCATTTCAATTAAAATCGCAGCTCCCACAATATCTACTATAGAATCAACAGCTCCTACTTCGTGGAAATGAACTTCGGTGATTTCTTTATTGTGAACTTTTGCCTCAGCTTCTGCTACTTTAACAAAAATATCGATACTTAAATCTTTAACCTGCTGACTTAAATCACTCTGATTGATTAATTCCTTAATATCATTAAAATTGCGATGAACATGATCACTACTATGGCTGTGAGAATGTCCTTCTTCGTGGCTGTGTTCATGGTAAGAATGGCTGTGTTCATGGTGAGAATGACTGTGTTCAGCCGCACTGTGATCGTGTTTGCCGCAGCCTTTACAACCACCTTCATGCTGATGCTCATGAGACCCTGCAGAATGATTATGATCATGATGATCAGTTTCTACATTATCTGGATGTGTTTCATTTTCTAAAACCACTTTAAAATCAGTTGCTGTAATTCCATTTTTCTGCACAGTTGAAATTTTAATTTCATAACCGCCAAGATTTAACTTCTTTAATTCTTTTAAAAATTTATCCTGATCTACTCCCAGATCAAGTAAAGAAGCAATTGTCATATCTCCACTGATCCCGGATTTTATATCAAAATACAATATATTTTCCATCTTATCCTTCCTTCCTGGCTTTTTCTATCTGTAAGTTAATTGTACTGGCTAAATAAGCAGCACCAAATCCATTATCTATATTGACTACTCCAATACCGCTGGCACAACTGTTGAGCATTGTTAAAAGAGCTGAAACTCCACCAAAATTGGCGCCATAACCAACACTGGTTGGAACAGCAATTACCGGTTTATCAACCAGCCCACCAACTACACTGGCCAGAGCACCTTCCATTCCGGCTACTGTTATAATTACTTCGGCATCATTTAAAATATCAAGATTTCCAAGCAGGCGGTGAATTCCGGCCACACCGACATCATAGAGCCTCTCAACTGAATTTCCCAGAGCTTCAGCAGTAATTACTGCTTCTTCAGCCACTGGAATATCTGAGGTTCCACCACTGACAACTAAAATTTTACTCTTAGTTTTTTCTAGCTTCTGCTTTTCTATAAAAATCATTCTCGGCCGCTCATGATAAACTGCCTCTGGTGCAATTTCTTTAATCCGCTGATAAATTTCTTGACTGGCCCTGCTTGCTAAAATATTATTTTCATGTTTTAACATTTCTTTAACTATACCTTCAATCTCATCTAAAGATTTCCCCTCACAGTAAATAACCTCAGGAAAACCATTGCGCAGACTGCGGTGATTATCTACTTTAGCAAAACCCAAATCCTTAAATGGAAGGTCTTTTAGAGATGACGCTGCAGCTTCCACCTCGATTTCACCACTTTTTACTTTTTTTAAAATTGATGTAATATCTTCTTTATTCATCTTTAGCCTCCAGAATTTCCTTATTCATACTCCCACTTTTATAAGCTGTTAAGTCTAAGGTAACATACTGAAATCCTAATTGCTGTAATTTATCAGACAATTTATCCATCAAATTTAAATCTAAAATTTTCTCTCGATCAGTTTCAGATAATTCTATGCGAGCCAAATTATTATGATCTCTTACTCTAAACTGGTGAAATCCATTTAAACGAAGTAATTCTTCGGCTAATTCTATTTTTTCTAACCTCTCAGCTGTAATCTGATTATCATAGGAAACCCGGGTAGCCAGACAGGAAAGACTTGGTTTATCCCAGGTGCTTAAGCCCAATTTTTTTGAAAGCATTCTAATTTCTTTTTTAGTCAGTTGAGCTTGAAGCAGCGGACTTTCAACTTCCAGCTCTTTTAATGCCTTACGCCCCGGCCTGTAATCTCCAGTATCATCAAGATTAGAACCTTCAACCACTGTTCTGCCGTCAGCATAATCTAAAATTTGATCAAAAATTACTTTTTTACAGTAATAACAACGCTCAGCATTATTTTCTACGGCTTTTCCCAAATTATCCAACTTAATTTTAAGCTGGTGATGCTGAAATTTTAATTTTTGCACCAGTCCTTCAGCTTCTTTGATTTCTCTATCCGGCACAAAGGGAGTATTAACTGTCACAGCCTCAAATTCAACTCCAGCTTCTTTGGCAGCAGCAGTCAAAAATGTGCTGTCCACACCACCTGAAAAAGCGATTACAAATGGTTGTATCTTTTTCAAATTATCTATTAGTAAGTTGTATTTATCGTCTGTGCTTACTGTTGACATTAAAAACCCTCCTTCTTAATGGGTTGGCTGTACCAGTGATTTTTTGTCATAACCAATTAAATCTTTGCGTCCAGCCATTTTCAAGGCTTTTCTAACTATCTGCTGGTTTTCCTTTTTATGATACTGCAGCAGTGCTCTCTGCATTTTTTTCGCTTCAGCAGATTTAGCCACATAGACCTCTTCCATACTTCGTGGATCATAACCACTATAATACATTGCAGTCGCCATTGTACCAGGGGTTGGATAAAAATCCTGAACCTGGTCGGGGTGATGGTTAATATCCCTTAAATATTCTGCTAGTTCAACCGCATCTTCCAGGCGGCTACCCGGATGGCTCGAAATAAAGTAGGGAATTAAATACTGTTCCAGCCCAATTTCTTCATTAACTTGATAAAAAGCCCTTCTAAATTTATCAAAAACCTCTATCCCTGGCTTGCCCATATAACTTAAAACATTATCTGAAACATGTTCTGGAGCGACTTTAAGCTGACCACTAACATGATTTGCAGCTAATTCTTTTAAATATTTACGACTTTCTTGATCTTCTAGTAGGTAATCAAAGCGAATACCCGAACGGATAAATACTTTTTTAACACCAGACAATTTTCTTAACTCCCTTAGAATCTCAAAATATTCCTCGTGATCAACTTCTAATTTGCTACAAGGGGAAGGAAACATACATTCTTTACCCTTACACATTCCGCGCGAAAGCTGATCAGTGCATGATGGCTTACGGAAATTAGCTGTCGGACCACCTACATCATGGATATAACCTTTAAAATCATCCATCGAGATTATTTTCTCAGCCTCTTTAATTAATGACTCTTTGCTGCGGGATGTCATCATTTTTCCTTGATGAAAAGATATTGCACAAAAGGAACAGGCACCAAAACAACCGCGTGAACTAACCAGACTGAATTTAACCTCTTTGATTGCCGGCACTCCACCAGCTCTTTCATACATCGGATGATAGTTTCTCTGATATGGCAGGGAATAGACATGGTCCAGTTCTTCTTGATTTAACGGTTCTACTGGTGGATTCTGAACTAAATAGCGATTTCCATGTTTTTGCACCAGCTGCTGTCCTCGAATCGGATCCTGTTCTAAATATTCTATTTTATAAGCATATGCATACTGCTTTTTGTTATTTTTAACTTCTTCATAGGAAGGTAGTAATTCATAGTCATAGAGCGATTCTAATTCGTCTGCAATAAAAGCTGTTCCGGGCAAATAATTAATATATTTTATATCTAGACCAGCTTCCAAATTTTCTGCAATTTTTAAAATTTGCTTCTCGCCCATTCCATAAACTAAAAGATCAGCTCTACTATCAAAAAGTAGAGAGCGCCGCACACTATCATCCCAGTAATCATAATAGGCAAAGCGTCTCAAACTGGCTTCAATACCACCAATAATTATTGGAATATCTCCATAAGCCTCCCGAAGTCGGTTGCTGTAAACTATAGTTGCTCGATCAGGTCGATGACCGCTTTCTCCTCCCGGAGAATAGTTATCGTATTTACGTCTATTTTTAGACACTGAATAATGATTGACCATCGAATCCATATTACCTGAACTAACTAAAAATCCATATTTAGGTTCTCCCAACCTTTTAAAGTCAGCTGTAGATCTCCAATCTGGCTGAGCAATAATCCCAACTTTAAAACCAGCATCTTCTAATACCCGAGCAATTATTGCAGTTCCAAATGATGGATGATCAATATAAGCGTCCCCACTTATAATAATAAAATCGAGCTTTTCCCAGCCTCTTTTACGCATATCATCTTTTGAGATTACCATAAACTGATCTCTTGGATTTTCTAATTTTTCACCATGGTTTTCTGTACTTAAGTTTTTCTTTTCATTTTCCATTTAAATTATCAATAACTCCTTTATTATTCCAGTTTATCTAAATTATCTTTTATTAATAACAGCTATTTTTATTAGCTTAAATTATTTTTAATTAACAAAAATTAAATATGAGCAATCTACTCATTATTATAGCAGAAAAAGTCCTTTAAATCGAATCTCAGACAAAATAATTATATTATGATTTTAGTCATTTCAAATAAAAGCCTCTGCTGCTTCATCTGAAGATACAGATACTGAAGCTAGCAGAGGACTAATTGAATTCTTTATTTATCTTATTTAACTCTACTTAAGTGATTTAAGAAGCCAAATTAGCAAATAGAAAGATACTAATCATATAGATTAGATAAAAGCTAACTGCAGCTACAGCAATTTTATTAAATAATTTTATCTTACTGTTAGAAGTACTTCCTGCTCTAATTTCATCTGCTGTCGGCATTATTTCCGGTAACTTCTTTCTTTTTGCATCCAATTTATTCAAAATAACTATCGAGGCAACTGTTAGTGCAAACGCAATAGTTAAAAGAATTACTACAGAATCGATTCCCAAAGCATATAAAACTAAAGTGAAAATTGTTACTCCAGCCGTTGTCAGAGCATAAGGAATCTGTGAAGTTACATGGTCTATATGATCAGACCCTGCAAAAATTGATGACATTACCGTAGTATCAGAAATTGGTGAAACATGATCACCAAAAATAGCACCACCAAATAAAATCCCCATTAATACAGGTACGATACTAAAACCCACTAGTTCATATCCTGTTGAAACAGCAATTGGTGTTAAAATTGCCATTGTACCCCAGGAAGTTCCGGTAGTAAATGAAATAAACATTGCTGCTAAAAAAATGATTATTGGTAAAGCTCTCCCCGGCAGACCAATATTCATTAAAATATTAACAACATATTCTGCTGTACCGACCTGATCTGTTGCATGACCAATTGTCCAGGCTAAAATAATAATTGCTGCTGCAATAATCATAGTTTTAAAACCATCAATTATGGCATCACTGGCTTCACTTAAAGACATAGTCTTATATGCTAAGGCACCAACTAAGGCAAAAAATACAAAGGCAAAAGAACCATAAAGTAAAGCTAAAGCAATATCCGTTTCCTGAAAAGCCTGAGCAATACTTACCCCAGTCTGGTAGCCTTCACCAAGCCACCACATGGAAAATACACTAACAAATAACAAAGATAAAATGGGTAAAAAGAAATTAATAAGTTTTGGATTCAAACTACTCTGTTCTCCTACATCAGTACTGATATCTGATAAGGCCTCTGCTCCATCCTTCATTAACTTACCTTCTTTACGTGAGCGCCATTCTGCATCCAGCATTGGTCCATAATATCTTTGAGTAATGGCAACAAAACCAACCGTAAAAAAAGCTAAAAGACAATAAAAATTCCAAGGTATTGATTTTAAAAACACCGCATAAGGAGTCATCCCAATCTGCTCTGCAGTGATTCCGGCCGCGGTAAAACCAACAGCAATCATAGATACCTGATAACCTATCCAATTAGAAACTGGGCCAAAGGTTGTCACAGGTGCTGTTGTAGAATCCAAAATATAAGAATGGGCTTCTCTAGATGTATTATTTTTCATGCTCACATCTCGAGTTGCATTACCAGTTACAATTGTACTGGTATAAGAATCAATAAATATAAACATCCCGATCATCCAGGTTAAAATTTGCGAATCTCTTGATGTCTTAACTGTATTTCCCATCCAATTTTCCAAAGCTAAAACACTACCAGACTTATAAATCAAAGCAGCTCCTGCTCCCATAAGCATTATTAAAATTAAAAACTTAGCATTCCAGGGATTATTAACTGTATTTACAATCCAGCGTAGAGATAATGAAGTTGCAGAAATCGGATTCCAGCTGCTGATAATCAGAGCTGCAGACCAAACTCCAGCAAATAAAGAAATAAGCACCTCCCTCGTATACATAGCAAGTATAATCGCTAAAATAGGTGGGATAATTGATAAAAATCCAACTGTTTCTCCACTAATAATAAAAACCTCCTTTTTTATTAAATTTAACTCTTTAAATAATTAAATTATAGCTTAATTTTATCGAATCTAGCAACTCTTGTAAAGGATAATCTTTATTAAGATTATTAATAGAAAAAACCCCCTACTTTTAAATAGGGAGTTTTTTTATTACAAAGTTATTTTTTTGAAATTCAAACTAATATTATAAATCTTAACTTTTACTCAGCTACTATTCTACCTTCAACTTCTGGAGCTACAGGAGCATTTGCTTCAATGTATTCCATTAATACTTCTTCCAGACCTCCAGCTTCACTAACTATTGGAGCATCTGCAAACATGGAATATCCATCTCCACCTGCCTTCATGAAATCATTTGTAGCTACAGTATACATTTTATTTGGATCTAATTCTTCACCTGCAACCCAAACTTTTTGAACTCTATTACCTGCTTCAGCATCACCATCAAAGGTAAATTTAATTCCTGAAACCTGTGGGAATAAGCCCTCAGTAGCAGGATATTCAGAAATGCCGTGTTCTAAACCTGCTCTTAAATCAGCACCACTAAGCTCCATCAGCATTGCTGTATTTCCAAATGGTAAAACAGTAATTACTTCACCCTGAGTTATTTCACCTTGATTAATAGAAGCTCTAATTCCACCACCATTGGTAATAGCTGCATCAGCATTGAACTTAGCCTTCATAGCATCAGTGATTAAGTTACCAAGATTAGTTTCACCTGTTCTGACATGTTCTCTTGCGCCATTTAATTCAACAGTAGTTCTACCTACTACCTGTGATGTAATAACCTCATTAGCTTTATTAACTCTATCTACAACTAATGAAATAATATAATCTTTTTCCACATTTGCAGTATCTTCCCTAGGAATCAAATTAGGAGTAATGGCTTCTACTTCACCATTTTCAACTGTCAAATCAACATAGCCTAAGAACTTAGAATATTCACCAGCCATAACTATCATGGTATCATTAACCTTCATGCCTTCTTCTAAGACATTGTGGCTGTGACCATCAACAATCAAATCAATTCCGGCTACCTCTTCTGCTACCATTTTACTGGTATATTCACTACCGTCACTAATTCCCAGATGAGATAAAGCCACAATAACATCAACTTTATTTTCTATTTCACTTACAACAGCTTCTGCAGTTGTAATAGGGTTTTCAAATACTAGACCTTCAACATTTTTAGGATGTGTTTTAAAAGTTGTTTCAGGGGTAGCTAAACCAAAAACACCTACCTTAACACCATCGTATTCTTTTATTATATAATCTTCAGTATAAGGAATTTCTTTTCCATCCTCTCTGCTCAAATTAGCAGCTAAGAACGGAAATCTACTCATTTCAGCCAACTCTTCCAATCTCTGCTGACCAAAGTTAAAATCATGGTTTCCTAAAGTTACAGCGTCAAGCTTCATTAAATCTAAAATATGACTAATAGATTCACCATCATTTATATTAGCAATAGTCTGACCATGGAAAGTATCACCAGCGTCTAAGAACATTACATTTTCTCGTTCTCTTCTGGCTTCCTTAATCAGTGTTGCCATCTTAGCATAACCCATGCTGCCAGCATAGTCATCTTCTTCTACCCTAGAATGAACATCATTTACATGGTAAATCCTTAAATTAACCTCTTCCGCTAGAATAGTAAAAGATAATGTCATAACTAAAATTAAAGTTAATAAAGTAATTGATAATTTTTTGAATTTCACAAATTCCACCTCCGAATTTTTTTGAAAATTGATTCTACTCTTATAATATATTATTAGCGATAAGCTCACAGTTTCCTGCTTAACAAAAGAAATATTTTCTTTAATTGATAAATAGTAGTTTAATAAAACTGAAGATTCCTTTATAATAGAGTATGAGGTGAAGCAAATGAACAATGATATAACCGCTGTTGAAGGAATTAAAGTTGGACATGCTGAAAACCAAGATACTGGAACGGGTTGTTCTGTAATTTTAGCTGAAGGGAATTTTACAATTGGAGCAGAAGTCCGCGGGGGAGCACCTGGAAGCAGAGAAATAGCTCTTATAGACAGTAGAGCAGCTGTGGATCAGGCAAATGCCGTGTTTTTAAGTGGGGGAAGTGCCTATGGGTTAGATGCCGCTGGTGGAGTCATGAAGTATTTAAAAGAAAAAAATATCGGTTTTGAAACAGGTGGTGGAGTTGTGCCGATAGTTCCTGCCGCAGTTGTTTATGACCTGGAATATAAGACAAACCACTTTCCTGATCAAAAAATGGCATACCAGGCCTGTTTGCAGGCAAATAGCTCTAAGCAAAAAAATAAAAGTATTGGAGCCGCCACTGGAACAACTTGCGGAAAAATTAGTGGTATTAACTATGCAAGCAAAACTCTACTTGGACACGCCTCAATTAAAATTGGTAATCTTATTATAGGCGCGTTGGCTGTAGTTAATGCCTTTGGTGACATAAAAAATCCTGATAACGGTCAAATTATTGCTGGAGCTAAAAATAAAAATGGAGATTTTTTAAATACTGAAAAAGTTATTCTCGAAAAGCCAAAAATCAACCTAGATTTTTTAAGACAAAATACAACTTTGATTGTAATTACAACAAATGCAATTTTAAATAAATCTGAAGCCAACAGAGTTTCAATGATGGCACACAGTGCTTTAAGTAGGACAATTTATCCAGTCCATACTCTTTTAGATGGAGATACCATATTTACACTTGCCTCTAATAAATTTAAAGCTGATACTAACCAGATAGGAATTGCTGCAGCTGAAGTCGTGAAAAGAGCAATAATTTCTACTGCAAAAATAAAATAAGCAATATCTGACTTGAAAAAACTACAGTAATTTAATATACTATAAAATGCGGCTTAAAATTTTATTGCTTTATCATCTTAAAGTATTAAAATAATTATATTATTAGAGGAGGATATTATGTTTGGTAAGAAAAAAGATTTAAGCTTAACAGATCGATTTTTAAATCGAATAGAAAGAACAGGAAACAAACTACCACATCCAGTTATTTTATTTTTCATCTTATCTTTAGCGGTTTTAGTTTTATCATGGTTTGTCAGTTTATTTGAAGTTGCAGTAACGCATCCTGGTACTGGCGAAACTATTAGAGCAGTTAATTTGCTGTCTAAATCAGGTATTCGCAGGATATTTACTGAAGCAGTTGGAAACTTTACTGGCTTTGCTCCATTAGGTGTAGTTCTAGTTGCGATGCTTGGTGTTGGAATAGCTGAAAAATCTGGCTTGATTTCAGCAGCACTGAAAAAAACTGTCTTAAGTGCACCAGATAAATATATTACTGCAGTTGTGATCTTTGCTGGTATTATGTCTAATATAGCTTCAGATGCGGGTTATGTTGTTTTAGTTCCTTTAGGAGCTGTTATTTTTGCAGCTAAAGGCAGGCATCCAATTGTTGGATTAGCAGCGGCATTTGCTGGTGTTTCAGGAGGTTATAGTGCAAACTTACTTGTTTCAACCCTTGACCCCCTTTTAGCTGGTCTTTCACAAGAGGCAGCACAGCTGCTGGATGCGGGATATACAATTCCCCCAACAGTTAATTATTACTTTATGGTTGCTTCAACTTTTATAGTAACTATTATAGGTACCTGGGTAACTGAAAAAATTATTGCTCCCCGTTTTGGCGAATATACCGGTGACCATGAAGAAAATTTAGACGAAATTAGTGCTGAAGAAAACGCCGGTTTGAAATCAGCAATCATTTGGCTTGGAATTACTTTAGCAGTTATTTTATTAATGACAGTACCCCAAAATGGTATTTTAAGAAGTGATGAAGGTAATTTAATTATGGGCTCTACTCCCTTTGTTGGAGGTATGGTACCTTTAATTGCAATTTTCTTTTTAATTCCTGGGCTTGCTTACGGAAAGAAAACTGGATCAATTAAAAATGGAGATGATGTTGCAAAGTTTTTAGACGAAACAATGGCTGGTATGGGTGGCTATATTACACTTGCTTTTGCAGCAGGACAGTTTGTTGCCTATTTTAACTGGTCAAAATTAGGAACAATTCTTGCAATAGGTGGTGCAGATTTTCTGCAGGCAATTAATTTTACCGGACTATCACTAATTATAGTCTTTATATTAGTAGCCGGTTTGATTAACTTATTTATTGGAAGTGCATCTGCTAAATGGGCTATTATGGCTCCAGTTTTTGTGCCAATGTTGATGCAGCTTGGGTATTCACCTGAGTTCGCCCAGATGGCTTATAGAATTGGTGACTCAACAACAAATATTATTTCACCATTAATGCCATATTTTGCAATTATCATAGCTTTTGCAAAAAAATATGATAAGGATGTTGGGATTGGTACTCTTGTTTCAACAATGGTTCCTTACTCAATAGCCTTTATGGTTGGCTGGACAATTCTATTAATAATCTGGTTTATCTTTAATTTACCAATTGGACCAGGTGGAGTATTATTTTATTAATATAAAAAATATAGCTGATTAAAAAAAGGCCCTGAAAAGGGCCTTTTTTAATCAAAATTTATATTAATCTATTTAATACTTAACTCTTTTACCTGTAACAAAAAATATTGTTTCTTCACCAATATTAGTAGCATGATCTCCAACTCGCTCCAGAGATTTAGCTAAGTTAATATGTTGAACTATTTGTTTAATATCTTCTCGATTCTCTGTTTTACTAATCATTTTAATTGCTTTATGGTAAATATCTTCATAAAGATTATCTGCTTTTTCATCCATTCTGCAGGCAGCTTCTGCCAGATCAGCATTTCTTGTAGAAAATGCTTCTAAAACTACATCTAACATATCTCTAACTATATCTGCTAATTCTGGAATCATAACTAATGGTTTTAAAATGCCATCATGCTTTAATTGCAGCAAAATCTCTGCAATATTGGTTGCTTGATCTCCTATTCGTTCCAAATCATTTGCAATTTTAATCATTGCAATACTAAACCAGGTATCAGCTGCCAGCGGTTGATCCAGGGTCAACAAGCGCGAAACCTCTTCTTCAATAGTAATCAAATAATTATCTACAACATCATCTCTACTTATAATTTCATGAGCTGCATCAACATCTACATTTTCTAGTGCCTTCATTACATTCTGCAGCATTCCCTCTGCTACTTCACTCATGTCACTGAGATCACTAAGAAGCTGTTCACGCTTTTTTTCGTACACCTGTTCCATTGGACTCACTCTCCTCTTTTAAATTTAATAAAGTTAAGTTTTAATATTTAGTTCATATTAAAATATTCTTGACAGAAACCTAAAATCCTGCCTTTTTTGAAATTTAATTTAGGCAAAAATCTCTTTTGCTGTTTTTTCAATATGTTTTACTGCATACCGAATATCTTTTAAACTTAAGTCTAAATGAGTAACAGCTCTTAATTTACCATCTAATCTGCTAACTCGAATTCCTTTTTCTAAAAGTTTATCAGCAAATAAATCAGTCTTGTTCTCAGCTACTGAAAAAAGAACAATATTAGTATCCACTGTTTCAGGATCTATATTTAATCCCTTTTGATCAGCAATTGTTTCTGCTAACATTTTAGCATGTTTATGATCTTCTTTTAAACGAGCAACATTATGTTCAAGACCAAAAATCCCTCCGGCTGCAATAATTCCAGCTTGTCTCATTGCTCCTCCTAATCTCTGTTTCCAAAATCTAGCCTGTTCAATAAATTCTGCTGATCCTGCCAGCACAGAACCGACTGGAGCTCCAAGACCTTTACTTAAATCGAGCCAAATTGAATCGAAATACTGTCCATATTCAGCTGGATTAACATCTGCTTCTACTGCTGCATTCAACATTCGTGCCCCATCCATATGCATTTTTAAATTATTTTCTGTAGCTAACTCAGCTATTTCCTTGATTCTAGCTAGAGGCCAGATTCGTCCCCCACCTAAATTAGTAGTCTGCTCAATAGAAATCACCTTAGTTTGAGGACTGTGATAATCATTATCTCTAATCGCCTCTTCAACCTGTTGAGCAGTAAAAATACCACCTTCACCTTGTAAAGCATTAATTGAAACACCTGATATAACAGCAAGAGCAGCACTCTCATAATGTATCGGATGAGCTGTCTGATCCATAATTATTTCATCACCCTGATTGGTATGTACAGCAAAAGAGATTTGATTAGCCATTAAACCTGATGGTAAATAAATCGCTTCATCTTTACCGAGCATTTCTGAGGCCATGCGACAGAGACGATTTACACTTGGATCTTCACCTAATTGTTCATCTCCAACCTCAGCTTCTGCCATGAATCTTCTCATATCTTGAGAAGGTCTGGTGCCTGTGTCACTAAATAAATCTACTTTAATTTCCATTTTAAAACCCCCACTTTTATTTTATTATGTTAAATAATATAGATCTAATAGCCTAAAACAATAGAGAAATCAATAAATAAAATAATAAACCTCCACTTACCGTATAAAAGATATTTTTGGTTTTATAAGCAACTAACAGTGTTGGAAAAAAAGCAACAAGAGATGTATTTGCCAAACTAAAATAAACACTTCCATTGCGAAGCAGTATCGAAGGTGCTAATAATGCTGAAAGAACAGCAGCAGGAATAAAACTCAACCAAAGAACAACTTTTTCCGGAAGTTCTTTATTTCCCAGTAAGAGCAGTGGTATGATTCTTGGAATAAATGTAACAACAAACATACCAATAATCATTAAAACAAATTTAATTATTTCCACTGATATACACCCCTAAAAAAGAAGCCAGAACAGTAGCTAATATAATATTCCAACTGCCGTTGATAGTTAAAGCAAAGAAAACTGACAGTAAAGCTGAAAAAGCTCCTACTATAATTTCACTTTTTGAACTAATCTGCATCACTAATAAAACAATAAACATCGCCGGTAAAACAAAATCCAAAGCTCCACTACTTCCAAAATTAATAAATCCAGTTAAAAAAGCTCCAATAGCAGAACTAGAAACCCAACCAAGATATGCAGTTAAACCAAGACTAAAGAAAAATCTATGCTTATTTTGTTGATCACCTATTTTACTCATTCCAACTGCAAAAGATTCGTCGGTAATTAAAAAGCCCAGAAAAGGATAATAATAAACTGGTAAATTTCTAAGATGCAGGCTTAATGATGCAGATAAAAGTAGGTGTCTTAAATTAACTAGAAAAGTCATGGCAACTATAGCCGCTACAGCAGCACCTGATGCTATCATTTCTATTGAAACAAGCTGAGCCGAACCGGCAAAAATAAAAATAGACATTAATGTTGCTTGAAGTGCAGATAAACCTTTACTAACAGCAAGCATACCAAAAGCCATACCAATCGGTAGATATCCCAAAACTATTGGAATTGCTGCTTTTACTCCATTTATAAAATTTTGATCTTTTATCTTTTTACTTATTGTTTCTTTATTTACTCGCTTCTCAGTACTCTGTGACATAAATTAATTCTACTCCTTTCAAAACTAATCCAGTTGACGTGGATCTAAAGCATCTCTCAATGCATCCCCCAAAAGATTAAAGCTTAAAACAGTTATTATAATAGCCAGACCAGGGAAAATCGACATCCAGGGCGCCTGAATTAGATATTCCTGCCCACGATTCAACATAGTTCCCCAGGCAGCAGTTGGCGGTTGAATTCCTAAGCCCAAGAAACTAAGGCCAGCAACTACAAGAATAGAAATTCCTATTCTCAAAGTGGCAAGAACAATCAAAGACGAAATAGAATTTGGCAAAATGTGATGATATAAAATTCTAAAATCACTGGCACCTAAAGCTTTTGCTGCTGCTACATATTCTTTTTCTTTGATTTGCAAAACTATAGAACGAGTTAACCTGGAGAAATTAATTAAACCTGTAACTCCAACAGCAATTATAATATTAAAAACACCTTTTCCGAGAGCAGAAATGATAGCAAGTGCCAGTAAAATGAATGGAATAGAATTCCAAATTTCCACCAAACGCATGATAATCATATCAACCTTACCACCATAATAACCAGCCATCAGCCCTAAAGTGACTCCCAAACTGGCATTTACCAAAACTGCTGCAAAACCAACTCCCAAAGCTATTCTTGCTCCATAAAGAACTCGAGAAAACATATCCCTGCCAAAATCATCAGTTCCAAACCAGTGTTCTAAAGAAGGCGCTGAATATGTCATATTGCTGTAATCAATTTCAGTTGGCGAATGCGGTGCAATAAAAGGAGCCATAAAGGCTGCATAAAAAATTAATGCAAGAATTAAAATAGCTATTTTACCACCATAACCTCTATTGAATTCTTTGAGCGTTTTGACATAAAGATCATTTTCTTTAAATTTAAGAAAGATACTAGTTTTAAATAGAAGCAGCAAAAGAGTAATTAAAATAATTACTGAAAATATCGTAGCCAATTTATATTCCCAACTGCTCCAAATTTTTCCTTCTATCAACCAATTCTTATAATTTACATATATTTGAATCAATAATAGTATAAATAAAATAACTTTCTTTTTCAAATTTTAACACCCCAATTCTACTACTATTTGTAGCTAATACGTGGATTAATAAAAACATATATTATATCTACCAGAAGATTCACTACAACATAGAGCATTGATAAAATTAGAATTGAGCCAAAAACTAAGGGTTGGTCTCTAAACTCAACTGCTTTAACTGCAAGCCTTCCTACCCCAGGCCAGGCAAATACTGACTCAATTAAAATAGCTCCCCCAAACATCATAGCTAATTGGTTTCCAATATTAGTGATAATTGGAATCAAAGCATTTCTAAAAGCATGTTTTAAAATAATTACCTTCTCAGCAACCCCTTTTGATCTTGCAGTTACTAAGTAATCTTCTTTCATAATATCAAGCATTGATGATCTAGTTAAACGGCTTGTGCTGGCAATCATAACCGTACTCAATGAAAAAGCTGGCAAAATTAAATGTTTCATACCATTTAAAGTCCATATCCTACCACCATATCCCGAAGAGGGAAATATTTGAAAGTATACTGAGAATAAATAAATAAAAATAATCCCTGTAAAAAAAGCAGGTACTGAAATACCAATAGTGGCAATAAACATACTTAATAAGTCAAATAGTGAATCCTTCTTAACCGCAGCAATTACACCAGTTGGTATCGCAATTAAGACAGCAATTATTAGCGAAAGTGTTCCTAGTTCAATTGTAGCTGTCATCCTCCTACCGATTATATTAATAACCTTATCACCATAATAAATAGAATCAAGTTCTCCTGTTAAAAAATTTTTTAACATTAAAAAATACCTAACATGAAAGGGTTCATTAAATCCGAATTTTTCATTCAAAGCTTCTATAGCTTCTGGAGTCACATTAGTTCCCAGCATTATAGCCGCTGGATTACCAGGAACAAGCTGCATAATCCCAAATAATATTAAGGAAACACCGATTACAACTGGAATTAACCAGAGTAATCTTTTAATGATATAAGCAAACAAATTGTTCACCTCTTTCTAAAAAGACTATGCAGATAGTCAATGCTATCTGCATAGTAATTTAAGATAGTTTATCTTTATTTTAAAACGACAGATTCCTAGAATCTATATTTATTCTTTATAAACGTTAGCTGTTGGGGTAACCAAAGGAATTAAAAGAGAATTTCCTGGTTCTAACTCTCTTACATTATCCTGCATAACATAGATTTGTGTAGAATGTGCAAGTGGATGGAAAACAAGATCCTCAATTAATACTTTTCGCAATACTTTCTTATAAAGGTCTTCTCTTGCTGCCTGGTCAGAGATAGTTCTTGCTTCTTCTAACCACTGATCAACTTCTTCATCCTGGTATTGAGCTCTATTTAGAGCACCTTCAGATTGGAAGAATCTATATAGCCAATAATCTGGGTCTGGATCTGAAACAAATCTTAAGAAAAACATGCCAATTTCACCACGGCCCAGCATATCCCACATTGTTCCAAACTCCATTGCATTAACTTCAGCTTTTAAGCCTGCTTGGTTTAAAGCAGTTACCATTGCTTCAGCTGTCTTAACTTGATTAGGGCGACTATTTGAAACATAAATTTCAGCTATATAATCAGCCGGGAGAACACCGTCTGCCTTTAATTCTTCAAACTTTCTGGCAGCAGCCTCGGGATCAAATCCAACAGCATTGTCCCTTAAGAAGTCTCTATCCTCAGGCCATAATGTAGGTGGCAACATAGAATAAGCTCTTTCGCCTAAAATACCAAATATCTGAGGAATTATTTGATCAAATGGGACAGCTTGAATTACAGCTTCTCTAAATTTCCGCTCATGTGTAGGTTCCATTTCGAAATTAAAGCCTAAGAAATTAATACCAGCTCCGGCAGCTGATTTAACCTGAAAATCAGGGTTTTCAGTAAAAGAATCCAACTGACCAACATCTAAGTTAACACCAAAATCAATGCCTCCACTGCGTAATTCCATCGCTTGAGTTGCAGATTCTGGAATAGATCTAATAACTAATTCTTTAATATTTGGAACCTTATTCCAATGTTCTTCAAATGCTGTTAAAACTATCTGATTCCCAGCATCCCACTCTTCCATTTTAAATGGTCCAGCACCTACTGGATTACGGCCGAGTTCTTCATCACCAATTTCTTCCGCATAATCTTTAGGAATAATACCAAAAGTCATGGCTAAAATAAATGGAGAATAAGGTTCTTTTAAAGTAAATTTAATTTTGTAATCATCAATAACCTCAATTGCTTCAACTGATTCTATTTTAGATTTTAAACCAGAACCATAATCAGGATTTAAAATGCGCTGATAAGTATATTCAACATCTTCAGCAGTCAACTCTTCTCCGTTATGAAACAATACTCCCTCTCTTAACTCAAAAGTATATTCTAATCCATCATCAGAAATAGTCCAATCTTTTGCGATGCCAGGAACTATTTTGTTAGCCTCACCATATTCTACAAGCCCATCAAAAAGTAATGATGCGACTCTTTCATTAACAGAAATAGTTGTTTCCCCTGGATCAAGATTACTTACCTCATCTTCTATCCCCATTACAAAGCTTTCTGTTTCCTGTGCCTGCACAGCTGAAAAAGCTGAAACCATAAATAATGAGATCAATAATAAAACTAAAAACTTATTTTTCATTATACTTCCTCCTTATAATACTCTTTTATATTTTATTCTCTAGAACTATCTACAAAATCAACAAAATCTTTAAATAACTTCAACTGGATCGGGTCCTTATCAGCCATCATTTCAGGATGCCACTGTACACCAACTAGATATGGATAATCAGTATCTTCTACCCCCTCGACAAAACCATCTGGTGCTACTGCAGAAACTGTCAGCCCATCACCAACTTTATCTACTGCCTGATGATGATAAGAATTAACTGCAACCTTATCGCCAGCAAAAACTTTAGCAAGGCGAGTATTTTCCTTTATCTCAAGCTTGTGAGTTTTATAATACTTTGGAACCATTAGAGCCATATGCGGAATTTTACTTTCATCATTATTACCACAAACATCTACTTTCAAGGAGCCACCATAATAAATATTTATTAGCTGAAAGCCGCGACAGATTCCTAAAATAGGTTTTCCCATCTCTAAGGCCATCTCCAAAATTTTCAATTCCCATAAATCTCTTTCAGGAGAGATATTACCTAAATTTTTCTCAGGATAAGAATTATATAAAGCAGGGTCAATATCGCTACCACCGGGCAAAATAACACCGTCTACCTCATCTAAGACTTCTTGAATATATTTTTCATCATTAATTCTTGATTCAAGATAAGGCATAATTAAAGGTATTGCACCAGCCATACTCAATGATTCAGAATAATCTTGAGTAACTAAAGAAAATTCTACTCCTTCTAAACTATACTGCTCTCCCATTTTTTCTGTTGGTACTTTAAAAGATGTAATCAAAATTTTCGGGTACATGCTCTTCCTCCATCCTCTTTCTATTAAAAAAAATTTATTGTTGATCACTGAAGTAATATTTTTAAAAATTATATCAATCTTTAGTATTGTTGTCAACTTTGAATATTTTATCACATTAAAACATGATTTAATTATAAATTAACTTAAAAAAAGGTGATTCAAGTTTTATAAACCCTTACTTATATAAGTTCTTCATCCACCGGTTTATTTCCTGCATTAATTATTGAATTCTATTCTTATTCACAATTCTTATTCAACTGCAACCCAGACAGAGTAACCTTTTTCAGCAGTTCCCTTGACCTTAAACTGACCATTCGCATCATTATCAGTTTTTACTTTTTCATCAATATTCCCCGTGTAATCATAGTATTCCGTATTCGGCTGACCAGAATTAACGGTTTTTTCAATAATTTCTCCGTGCTCATGTTTAGTAATCATCATTACTAAACCACTGCCTGGATGGTCTTGATCACCACTTCGAATATAAGAATAGGTGTTTTTATCATTTGACTCACTCTCATAAGCATCACCATAAGCAAACTTTTTACGGGCTTTAATTAATTTATCAATAACATCTTTTAAGCCAAAGTGATGGTAGTCCTTCCAAAAGACTTTAGGCACACCATCTCTGCGCATTAAAATATAGCAGTAAGCTTGAAACTTACGCTGTGCAATCGCTTCTGTACCATATTCATTTTCTGCATCTCTTTCTGTGTCATGATTTTCAATAAATGTTATTGCTCTCCTCTTATAACCTTGCCGATTTACAAGGCCTTTTGCTCCTAACCAACGCATGTCTAAATCACCATGCATCAGTTCGATAAACCGTTCTCGTAGGGGAAAATCAAAAACATGTAATTTAGGATGATTTATAGCATCCAAATAATTAACCAATGTATCGACATCATTAATCCAAGCTTCACCAATATAAAATAAATCCTTAGCTGAAGCTTTATCTGTTTCTTCTATAAAGTCATGAATCATAGAATTATCTACATGTTTACTAGCATCAAAGCGAAAACCATCAAATCCTATTTCGTTAATAATCCACTTTCCCCAATTTATGGTGTCTTCGCGCACAGCTGAATTTTGATAATCTAAGTTAGCCCCCATTAAAAAATCTTCATCAAAAGAATCATCCCATTCTTTGGTATTAAAAAGCATTTCACCTGTTTCTTTAGTTAACTCATTCCAATCAGTACCGTCAAAACAACTCCAGTCTAATTTTAAAGAACTATATTTATCATTTCGGCCTGGAAAATTAAATTTTGTCCAAACTTCTGCATCAGAACAATCTTTTAACTTAACTTTTTCTTTTTCATCACCACCCATTCGGTGATCTAAAACTGCATCATATAACAATTTTAAGTCATATTTATGCAGTTCAGCTATAGCCTGCATAAGTTCTTCTTTAGTTCCATATTTTGTTCTTTTAGAACCTTTTTGATCAAACTCTCCTAAATCCCAAAGATCATAAGTTCCATACCCTACATCAAAAACTCCTCCAGCACCCTTATTTGCAGGCGGAAACCAGAGCAAATCAAAACCTGCTTCACTTATTTCTTTAGCTTTCTCAGCCAGCAAAAGCCACAAATCTGCTTCTTCTGGATATTCTTCTGCATATTTCCCAGTATTCATCTCCCAATAAAAAGTTTGTAAAATAACAGGGTTTTCCAAAATAAATCCTCCTCCTGCTTAAATTTTTTAGAATAATCTAAAAATTAATTTTTTATAATTTTATTATGCTCCTAAAAAATATTTAAATATATAAAACCCCGCCCAGAATAGAATCCTGAGCGGGGTAAGTTGTCTTAGTTTATACAGTTTTGAACTCTATAACTTAACAACGTTTTCAGCTTGTGGACCACGGTCGCCTTCAACGATTTCGAATTCTACTTCTTGTTCGTCTTCAAGTGTTTTGAAACCTTCGTCCTCAATAGCTGAGAAGTGTACAAATACATCGTCGCCATCTTCTCTTTCAATAAATCCATAACCTTTTTTCGCGTCAAACCATTTTACTTTACCTGTGTAAATCATATTAATTCATTCCCCCTAGGAATAATTCTATATTTGGGGTTCGTTCAGCTAAAACTTCACCCATTGATAATTATTATAGCACAAGAAAAAATTCATTTCAAGAGTTTATCTTTAACAAATTTTAGCGTTTATTTTAAAAATTATGTACTTCTATAAAATTTAACCATATCTTTGCCTGCACCTTTAGCTATATACAATGCTGTATCCGCCTGTTTAATTAGTTTTTCAGAAGAATATTCTCCATCTTTATTAATTGCTACCCCGATAGAAACAGTAACTTTTAACTTTTTATTTTCAAAGTTAATTTCAAGTTCTCTTATTTTTCTCATTAACCTATTTATAATTTTAGACAATAATCGTTCCTGCACTATATTAAAATAAATCACAAACTCTTCGCCTCCATAACGTGCTACAATATCATCTTCTCTAATTTCAGCTTTCAAAAGTTCTGATAACTTCTGCAGTACTAGATCACCTATCTGGTGTCCATAAAGATCATTAAACTCTTTAAAATTATCAATGTCCATAATTGCAACTGAATATTCTTCTCCATCTTTTTTCTTTAACTCTTTATGAAAATAGGAGTGATTATATAAATCGGTTAGTCCATCAGTAACTGATAGTTTCTTTACTTTATTATGATTTAGAGCATTTCGAATACTTACTCGGATTTGATTTGCCAAAGTTCTAATAAACTTTTTTTGATTTTCATTAATTAACTGTTTATATTTAGACTGTATTGCATATAAAACACCCTGATAGTCATTAAGACTAATTGGAATTGCAATTAACGTTTCAATATTTTTCTTAAAATCTATATTATTTGCAATTACTATCTTTTCACTAATCGATATATTTTTGAAATGACCTTTCAGATAATAAAACAACTCACTATTTTTAGGTACATTAATATTTTTTACACTTTTTAGTTCTGTTTCTTCTTTTTTAAAAATAATTGCGGCTGACATGCCCATT
>Ga0208561_100009_pt1 | contig 60335 bp, 56 predicted proteins | sample Shrwel1BS1Day9_FD_187536 | JGI IMG/M metagenome (GOLD analysis project Ga0208561, IMG submission 187536) | Subsurface microbial communities from deep shales in Ohio, USA - Utica-3 well 1 S-1-Day9 (SPAdes) (version 2) ... | reverse complement strand
GAGCTATTTTGTCGCGCTCCGGGAAACCGGCCGGTACTACTACAACAATGCCGACAACGACTACGCCAACAATCAGTTCCGCTATGTACTGGATCCGAACGACCCAGACGACGCCTGGTTCTACCAACTGATCGAAGAAGGCCGGGATTTCCATCTGAACGTTAACCCGGACACCGAACTGGGCGTTACCAAGCTCTGGATCGATGTGCTGATGCGCAATGCGGATAACGAGATTGTCGGCATGGTGGGCACCGGCCTTAACCTGGATAACTTCCTCCAGGACATCGTCGACATCGGCCAGGAAGGCATTACCACCCTGTTCGTCGATTACAACGGCGCCATCCAGCTGTACCGGGATCGTAATTACATCGATTTTGCCAGCATCATCAAACCCGAAGGCCAGAAGAACACCGTAGACCTGTTGTTCGATCACCCCGAAGACAAACACCAGATCCTCGGCATGTTGCAAATGCTAAAGCAGCGCAATGGTGAGAAAGGCGCCGTGGAAAGTGGCTTTGTCACTATCGACGGGCGCAAACACCTGGCGGGCATCTCCTACCTGCCCGCCATCGGCTGGTTTGAGATTACCCTGCTGGACCTCAATGCCCTGCTCTCGCCCAGTTACCTCTGGCCTTTGATCGCCGTATTCCTGGCCAGCTTGCTGATCACCCTGCTGATTTTCCACCTGATCATCCAGTCCCGCATTCTGAAGCCGGTTATCAGCCTGGAACATGCCATCAAAAGGGTTCGCGAAGGCCGCTTTGATCTGCCCTACCTGCCCAAACCCGATAATGAAATCGGCCGGCTGGTGGATCATTTCGAAAAAATGACCCACACCGTCCATGACACCACTCGCAACCTGGAAGACAAAGTCGCCCACCGTACCGCAGAGTTGCATCGGCTGGCGCGGGTGGATGCCCTGACCGGCCTGAAGAACCGACGGGGACTGGACGAGGTGGTCGTCGACGAAATCGAGCGGGCAGCCCGGGAGCAAAAAGGGTTTGGCCTGATCTGGCTGGACATCGACAACTTCAAGGACATCAATGACAGCCTGGGCCATCAGGCCGGCGATGACATTCTGTGCCGGGTAGCGCTGTGGCTCAAAGCCACGGTCCGGCCCTATGACCATCCCGGTCGTTGGGGTGGGGATGAGTTTGTGGTGTTACTGTCGCCCTGCGACGATGAAGTGCTTGAGCAGACCAGCAATCGTATCCGCTTGGCGGTTGAGCAGGAGAGCCTGAAAGCCGGCATGCCCGTGACGGTGAGTGTCGGCGGCCACCTTTGCCAGCCGGGTGAAGACACCGACACCATCCTTCGACAGGCAGACCGGGCCTTGTATGCCGCCAAGGAGCGGGGCCGCAACACTGTCTGCATCACCCACTCCGACGAAAGCATCGTTTCATCGGAGGGATGAGCCGGAGCCACCGCCCCGGCGATTGCCCTTAATAAAGGTAGGGCGACAGGGCCAGCTCCAGCCTGGCCTGGGTGGCGTACAGATCTGACGTTTTCACCACTGGCTGTGCTGGCGGCACAGCTGTCGGCCAGGCCTCCTCCAGTTCGTCCAGAACCTTGTTGCTGTCGCGCCAGGCTTCCTTGTTCTGTTTCATCAGGGCAGCCTTGTTCCGTTCCAGATATTCCCGGGCGGCCATCACGAAGCCGCGACCATCCTGATATTCATACTCCGCGACAAAACGACCGTCGTCCTGCGCCTCATCGTATTCCAGCACGGCCTGCTTGGTCAGGGACAGCATCACTTTGGCAATGGTTGCAGGAGACTCGGGCTGATCACCGGCAATGGTGGCAAGCGCCTTGTCCATGCTTTTCCAGATGGCGTTGAAGTCAGCGCTGACATCCGACCATTTATCAACATCCTTGGCCTTCTCGGCGAGTGCCTTCAGACGCTTGCCCAGATCATTCTGGCCATGAGCCTCAAGACCGCTCTCAACCATCGGATAAACCTCAATCCACGGATGGGTCAGGTGCGGACGGCCCTCGGCAACTTCTCCGGACTTGATCAGTTCCCGGGCGGCCATCAAGTGCCCCTGCATCATGTGAATCATGGCAATCTGAGCGCCATCGGAGAGCGCTGGGGCGGTGGACGATCCGCCTTCTCCGCCTTCTCCGCCTTCTCCGCCAGCGGCAAAGTAACTGAAGGCCTCACCCGTGGCGCCACCATGGTTCTCACCACCTTCGCCACCTTCACCACCATGGCTTTGGCTTTCACCGCCTTCGCCACCCTGGTTCTCACCGCCTTCTCCACCGTAGCTTTCGCCGCTTTCTCCGCCTTCGCCACCGTGATCAGCAGACTTCACCATGTCATCGTGGCCGGATTCACCGCCTTCACCACCGTCACCAGCCCAGGCACCGGAGCTGGCCAGCAGGGTCGCTACACCCACGCCCATCCAGAGTTTCAATTTCTGTTCTTTCATTCAAAATACTCCTAGTTAACAACTACCGCCCGGCTAGTGTCCCGTCTGGTTAATTCGTTGATCTACTGCGTAGCTCTGGGATTTCTGGCCAAGGCGCCAGTGTGCAGGTGTGGTGGTTGCCACATCAAGCGCTGGCAACACCGGCCAGGAATCCCAGAGCTACGCCCTTCGGGAGCCTCTGAGAGCGTTGATAGCCGCGTTGCGCTAATTCGATATGGAACCACCATACCTTCATTAGCACGCCTTGCTCTCAACGCTCTCAGTGGTTCAGTAGGTCAACGAATTAACCAGACGGGACACTCGGCGCCGACGTTGATCACTCATAAAAGGATAGGGCATGATGCGTCAAACTGCGGCGCGATTGCAAATTATTCCCATTACTAAAATGGAGTTCTCATGATTCTATGTATAGGCAACATACTGACACCAGAGCAAGTTGTCCGGATTCGGGAGGCGCTGGACGACGGCCAGTTTGAGGATGGCCGAAAAACCGCCGGTTGGCATGCGCGCCTGGTCAAGAACAACGAGCAGATGGCCTCTGGCAGCGCCCAGGCCCAGGAACTGCGGGCGGAAGTCGAAGCAGCACTGACGGGCCACCCCCTGTTCCAGATGGCAGTTCGCCCCCGCAAGATGACCCCGCTCATCTTCAGTCGCTACCGGGATGGCATGACCTATGGGAACCATGTAGATGATCCAGTCATGGGTCGGGGCGACAACCGCATCCGCACCGACATCTCATTTACACTGTTCCTGGATGATCCGGACAGTTACGACGGCGGCGAACTGGTCACCGATACCACCGCTGGTGAGCAATCCTACAAACTGCCTGCCGGTTCCGCCGTGATTTACCCGTCCTCTACACTGCATCGGGTTGAGCCGGTCACAAGAGGGCAGCGACGCGTCGCGATTGGCTGGATCCAGAGCACCATCCGCGATCCTGGCCAACGGGAAGTGCTTTTTGATCTGGATACCGCCCGCCGCCAGATCTTTGATCGTGACGGCAAAACCGACGAATTCGATCTGCTGACCAAATCCCTGGCGAACCTGCAGCGGTTCTGGGCAGAAGTATAGAGCCGGCGTGTAGCAATAAGGTATCTGACGACGGGTTCCAGAACCGTTATACTCCGCCCAACATACATTTTTTCAGTCAGGTTCCTTTTCATGCTCAACGCCGACGCTCTCAGCCAATTGCGCCAGCTCAAAACCGACATCAAGGAAAACAAGGTGGTTTTCCCCGGTACCGTGAAGGCCACCAACGGGCGCTTCGGCTTTGTTGCCCTCGACGAGGGCCGGGACGTGTTTCTGCCACCCGAAGAAATGCAGAAGGTGCTTCCCGGCGATCGGGTCAACATCACCGAGCATACGGCAGACAAAGGCAAAACCCAGGGCGAGGTGGACGAATTGCTGGAGTCCCACCTGACCACCTTTGTTGGCCGCTACCTGATCAAGGGCAAAGGCCACTTCGTGGCACCGGAAACCCCGGGCATCAACCGCTGGATTTTTATTCCGCCCAAGGAACGCATGAACGCCGAACCCGGCGACTTCATCTACTGCCAGATCCATCGCCACCCGTTCAAGGACGGCAAGGGCCAGGCGAAAGTACTGCGGGTCATCGGCAAGGCCGGAGAGCCCGGCATTGAGCGCGCCTTCACCCTGGCCAATTTTGATCTGGCCGATACCTGGCCAGAGCCCGTGCAGAAACAGGCCGACAGCCTGGACGAAGGCCAGGTGGTGGCTGCCAGCGAGGGCCGGGAAGACCGCACCAACAAGCCTTACGTCACCATCGACAGCCCCGGCACCCAGGACATGGACGACGCCCTGATGGCCACGCCTAACGCCACCGGCTGGACCCTGTCGATTGCCATTGCCGACCCCGGCGCCTTGATTGAACCGGGCAGCCCGGCCGAGGAAGAAGCCTTTAACCGAGCCACGGCCATCTATTTCCCGGGCGAGCCCTTGCCGATGCTGCCCGAAGGCATCAGCACGCGCCTTTGCTCCCTGATGCCGGACACCCCGCGCCTGACGCTGGTGTGTGACTTGCAAGTCAACAACGACGGTAGCCTGGGCGACTACAGCTTCCACCAGGCCACCATCCGTTCCAAGGGCAAACTCAGCTACGATCTGGTCGCCCATTTGATTGAGGGCCGGGAAGACGACGAGATCAAGGCACTGCCCGATGACGTCACCAACAGTCTGGACCAGCTGCACCAGGCCGCCACTGCCTTACGCAAATGGCGCGCCGAACACGCTCTGCTGAACACCGACCGCCCGGAATTTCGCCTGCGTCTGGATGAAAACAAGCGTATCCGCCTGATCGAACCGGCGGTCCAGAACGAAGCCCACCGGCTGGTGGAAGAATGCATGGTGGCCGCCAACCGCTGCGCAGCCGACTTCCTGCAGACCCAGGGCGAAGGCCTGTTCATCCAGCACCCCGGCCTGCGGGACGACCGCGCCGACAACATCCGCAAACTGCTGGAAAGCTACGCCCCGCACCTGACCGAGGTGGACGCTGGCTCCGCCGAAGGCTTCAAGAAGCTGATGAAGCACAGCGAACAGGTGGAGGCCGAAGTACCGGTCAAATCCATCCTGTCCCGACAGCTGGCCCGTGCCGAGCTGGGATTTGAACCGGCCCCTCACCAGGGCATGGGCCTGGCGGCCTACACCACCTTCACCTCCCCGCTGCGCAAGTTCTCGGACTTCTACGTACACCGGCTGATCCAGGCGGCGCTGTGGAACAAGCCCATGAAGGCCCTTAACAGCCAACAACTGGAAGCCCTTCAGGCCGCCCAGTTCCGCGCCCGCCAGGCGGCCAACACCCTGGAAGCGTGGCTCAAGGCCGATTACGCCAAGAGCCTGCCGGAGGAACCCATGGAAGGCACCATCAGCCGCACCACGCCTTCCGGCTTCTTTGTGCGCCTGGACAACAACGGCCTGGAAGGCTTCGTCAGTTGCAAGGACCTGGACGGCAAGTACAGCTTCGACCCCGTAACCCTGCGCCTGATGCACAACAAGAACGGCCGTATCTTCCAGCTGGACCAGCGGGCGACCGTCAGCTTTGCCGGCGTGGACGAGGAACGCCGGCAGATCAACTTCAAACTGATCAGTGTCGAGGAAGTGCCGCCAACGCCTGAGGCAACTCCGAAAGACTCGTAATCACGGCCGAGGGCTCAATCCCCCAATCCTCGAACACCCGGGCGGCATCGCGCTTCACCCAGATTGCGGTGAGCCCCGCCGCCCGGGCACCAATCACATCCCAGGCATTGCTGGAAACCAGACACAGCGCCCCGTCCCAGGCCCCGGTGGCCCGGCGCGCCCAGGTGTACACCGCCGGATCCGGCTTGAAGCTTTTCACGTCATCCACCGACACCAGGCCATCGAACTGCGCCAGCAAATCGTTATGACCCAGCACTTTCTCCAAAGCCGGGTAGCTACCGTTGGAGAAGGCAAACAGAGGATACTGCCCCTTGAGCGCCTTGAGCGCCGGCAGGGCGTCGTCAAACGCCGGCAGGGCCAGATAGGCGGCCATCAGTTCGTCCTCGCGCCCCTTCGAAAGTGCCAGACGGTGAACCGCCATGGCGTATCTCAATGCCTGCCGCGTACAGACCCCAAAATCCTCATAGACCCGCATCAGGCCCTTGCGAAACGAGAACTCCAGCTGCTTCTCCCGCCACAGGGCAGCCACCGACGACGCCTCCTCACCAGCCTCGAGACGCAAAAGGTCCGACATCCCCATGGGGTCCACCAACGTACCGTACACATCGAACGCCAGGGTCATGCTCATACCGAAAATTACCTCCATCGGACTGCTGGATTATCCTGTTGAGCTTAGCCGGGAATTGAAACTATGCTGGCCAATCCAGTGCAAAGTCATCCAAAGTAAGCTAAACAGAGTAAATATCAGAACCTTACAATGAACAGAAGGAGTGTCCCATGCCAGCCAACGTGACCCTCGACGGCAACCCCATCGAAATCAGCGGCAAGCTTCCCCAACCGGGTGAAAACACCCCGCCATTCACCCTGACCAACAGTGGCCTGGAAGACGTGAAGCTCGACCACTGGGCCGGCAAACGCAAAATCCTCAACATCATCCCCAGCATCGACACCGGCGTCTGCGCCGCCTCCACCCGAAAATTCAACGAAAAAGCCGGCAGCCTGGACAACACCGTGGTGCTGGTTATCTCCGCCGACCTGCCCTTCGCCGCCTCCCGTTTCTGCGGTGCCGAAGGCCTGAAAAATGTGGAAACCCTCTCCACCTTCCGCAACTACAGCTTCCAGCAGGACTACGGCGTCGCCATCCAGACCGGCCCCCTCGCCGGCCTCTGCGCCCGGGCCGTGGTTGTCCTGGATGAAAACAACAAGGTCCTGCACAGCGAGCTGGTTAACGAAATCAAGGAAGAGCCGGATTATGACGCGGCGCTGAAGGCACTCTAAAGAATTCTAGCGTCCAACTTCGGAAATCCGATTGCGGAAGACCGAAAAAACCAAAGTAGTCCGGTAGGGTAGGCTGTCCCAAAATTTGTGGGCCAAATCCACAGAGAGGCCTGCACCCAAATTTGATCAAGTCGTGTGGGGATGCCTTTCCAAAAATTTGCGGAGCCAGGGATGGCGGAGCATAAGCGCCACAAGGATGTGCCGAAGGAGCGGTTTTTGGAAAGGCATTCCCATACGACGCTCAGCACAAAATCAGACACCTGTTAGAATCCCCCACCTGAATTCTGACCAGAGCACCCCATAAACGTGCAACAACCCCAGACCAACACATCCCTGGCCCGTCAGCTCTACAGCATGACCTGGCCCATGCTGTTCGGCGTACTATCACTGATGACCTTCCAGCTCACCGACAGCGCCTTCGTGGGCCAGCTGGGTGGCGATCCGCTGGCCGCGCTGGGCTTTACCGTGCCCATGCAACAACTGGTCAGCGGCATGTACGTGGGCCTCGGCATTGCCACCACAGCCATAATCTCCCGCACCCTCGGCCAGGGCGAAGACCTGCGCGCCCAACGGCTCGGGGGCCTGGTGATCACCATCGGCGCCTGCCTGGCCTTGACCCTGTGCCTGTCGGTCTGGCTGCTGCAAAACGTCATCCTGGACCTGCTCGGTGCCGAACTCGCCCTGCGTCCGGTGATCCGTGGTTATTGGGCGCCCTGGCTGGTATCCGCCTGGACCGGCGCCATGCTGTATTTCAGCTACGCCGTCTGCCGCGCCAATGGCGACACCCGCCTGCCCGGCTACATCATGATCTTCACCAGCCTGCTTAATATCGCCCTGGACCCGCTCTACATCTTCGTCTTCGGCTGGGGCCTGCCCGGTGCCGCCTGGGCCACCATCACGGCCTTTGGCCTCGGCGCCCTGATCACCTACCCCACGCTGGTCCGTCGTCAGTGGCTGCGTCTTGACCTGCTGCAATTGAAGCTGCTGGCCGCGATTCGCCAACTGGGCGGCATCATGGCCCCGGCCATGGTCAGCCAGTTGATGCCACCGGTATCCGCCATGCTGGCCACCGCCCTGGTGGCCGGCTTCGGCTCCGCCGCCGTGGGCGCCTGGGGCCTGGGCACCCGCCTGGAGTTTTTCTCCATTGTCGTGGTCCTGGCACTGACCATGTCCATGCCCCCCATGGTTGGCCGTCTGCGGGGTGCCGGCGAGCTTGAGACCATCCGCAAACTGGTTCGTCTGGCCGTGCGCTTTATCGTGGTCTGGCAGTTGGCCATTGGCCTGATCTGGCTGGCCGCCTCGGGATTTGTGGCCGAACTGTTCAGCCGCGATGCCCAGGTCCAGGAAGTCCTGTTCGACTACCTGATCCGCGTCCCGCTAAGCTACAGTGGCTTGGGCGTCTGTATCCTGATGGTATCTGTCAACAACGCCCTGGGTATGCCCATGCGCGCGCTGCTGATTTCCACCCTGCGCCTGTTTGCCTGTTATCTGCCATTATTGTGGGTGGGCAGCCGTTTGGGTGGGCTGACCGGTTTGATGACCGGCGCCCTGATAGGCAACCTGCTGGCAGGCGCCAGCGCCTATCTGCTCTATCGACAGGGGATGTCCCGATTGCGCCAGGAGGCTTGATCACAAAATACCGCTGAGGCTTTTATGGAAATTCGACCCGCCGCCACGCTGGCCCTATGTCGCGACACCTCCCATGGCATGGAAGTGTTGTTGCTTCAGCGTACCTGGAGCGCGACCTTCCTACCCGGCTATTTCGTGTTCCCCGGCGGTGCTGTTGATCAAGACGAAGCCCACGGTCGCGAGCATCTGGCCGGGCTCCAGGATGCGGATGTCAGCCAGATCATGAGCCTGGATGAAGGCGGTGCCGATTACATGCTGGCGGCTGTGCGGGAATGCTTCGAGGAAGCGGGGGTTCTCCTGGCCGACACCGCAACGGGCGATCCAATCCACGCCGACCACCCGGCTCGCCGGCAACGCCAGGCGCTGTTCGACAACGAGATGTCCCTGGCGGAGCTGTGCCGCCAGCACGACTTGACGGTTTCCCTGGACCAGTTGGCGTACCTGGGCCACTGGATCACGCCACCCGGGCCACCCAGACGCTTCGACACCCGTTTTTTTGTGGGCGTTGCTCCCGAACACCAAACCGCCAGCCACGATGGCCAGGAAACCATTGATCATGTCTGGATCACCCCGGAACAGGCCCTGGCGGACCACCGGGCCGGGCAACGGAAGATCGGCATCCCAACCCTGCGGACCCTGCGGGTGCTCAGCGAGTTCGACACCACCAGCGAACTCATGCGCTACGCCCTGGCCAATCCGCCGGAACCTTACCCTACCCAGGCCTGGCCGGCGGTCAAAAAAGGCGAACCAATTATCCTCGAACCCAATGCCCCGGCTTATGACGAAGCGGCCAAACTGGATCCCGAGGGTGAAGGCACCACACACGCGGACATTGTGCCGGGTGAGCCGGTCAATATCGCCGCCGGTGTCACCCGCCTGACCGCCCCCAACCCCGGGGTCATGACCGGCCCGGGCACCAACACCTATATACTGGGCCATGAGCGCTTTACCGTGATCGACCCCGGCCCGGCGGATGACGCTCATATCCAGAAAATCCTGGAACTGACCGGCGGTAACATTGAGCAGATCCTGGTCACCCACACTCACATCGACCATTCCCCGGCGGTGCGGGCACTGAAAGACCATGTCGACTGCCCGGTGCTGGGCTGGCCAGCGCCCGAAGGCATAGAACATGACCGCACCTTCGAGCCGGATGAGGAACCGGTGCCGGGCTCATTGATCGGCACCGAAGCGGGTGACCTGAAAGTCCTGCACACACCCGGCCACGCCGCCAATCACCTGTGTTACCTGTTGGTGGACCAGGGCCTGCTGTTCTCCGGTGATCACATCATGCAGGGCACCACAGTGATCATTAACCCGCCGGATGGCGACATGAAAGCCTATATTGAATCGCTACACGACCTGCTGGCGGAATCCATGCGCCACATCGCGCCCGCTCATGGTTTTCTCATGGCCCGCCCCGCAGTGGTGATTGATCACCTGATCACGCATCGCCTGTCCCGGGAGCACAAGATGGTGCGAGCCCTTGAGGAAATCGCACCGGCCTCGCTCAAGGACCTGACGGCGAAGGCTTATGATCATTTGCCGCCGTCGATGCTGGCCCTGGCCACCCGCTCGGCGCTGGCGCACCTGTTAAAGCTGGAGGCCGAGCACCGGGTCCATCGCAAAGGGGAGCTGTGGCATCTTCATCATCAGCACTGACGCGCTTACTAACGTTTGGTAATCCAAATTTACAGGGCAGCCATGGAGTTCACGCCTGGTTGAGGGTTAACCTTCAGCCCATTGTAAGAGCCACCATCAGAGGGGTTATGCTTTTCCAGAATCGTGTGCTTCACACCTTGTCGACTATCGCACTGTTCCACTTTGTGCTCGCAACTCCTGTCGCTCTGGCCGAAACGACGACAGAGCAGCCCGAAGTCCGTGATGACGGACCAACGGCACCGTCAGAGCCCTTGCCCGAAGACGAGAACGTGCAGGATGTCGTGGACTCCGAACCACGGGCGGACGATGTGGCCCCGAACATGGACCTGAAAGAGGTGCAGCCACTCCCGGAAACCAAACCCGAACCGGAAACGCTGCCGGAGACCGAGGCCTCAACCAGTGTCGAAACCCCCTCGGCGCCCGCCAAGACATTCACTCTGCTCGGGAAAAAGGTACTGCCTGGCACATCTACCCGACTGGCCTGGTCTCCCGGCATCCAGATCGCCGGCCTGTCGCAGATGACGCCGGTTCTGGTGGTCAATGGCGCCCATGCCGGCCCCACCCTGTGCCTGACTGGCGCGATTCATGGCGATGAACTCAATGGTATCGAGATTATCCGCCGCACCATGTATGACCTGGACCCGGACAAGCTGACCGGGCGGGTGATTGGCGTGCCCATCGTCAACCTGACTGGCTTCCAGCGGGGCAACCGCTATCTGCCGGACCGTCGGGACCTGAACCGTTACTTCCCCGGCCACCCGGAAGGAACCCTGGCCGACCGCATGGCCCATTCCCTGTTCCAGAACGTGATTCGCCATTGCGACATGCTGGTGGACATCCACACCGGGTCCCTGAAGCGGACCAACCTGCCCCAACTGCGGGCCGACATGAATCATCCGGAAGTGGCCAAATTCACTCGCGGGTTTGATGGCATGGCGGTGGTCCACAGCAGTGGCTCCGACGGCATGCTGCGCACGGCGGCCACGGAAGCGGGCATTCGGACGGTCACCATGGAGGCGGGTGAGTCCCTGCGCATCCAGGAGCATCAGATCAAGGCCGGCGTGAACAGCCTCAACAGCCTGATGGAAAAACACGGCATGATTTCCCGCATGTTCGTGTGGGGCGATCCGGAGCCGGTCTACTACGACTCAACCTGGGTTCGGGCGGACCACGGCGGCATCCTGTTCAGCGACATCGAACTCGGTGACAAGGTATCCCGGGGGCAGATCATGGGGTACGTGGCCGACCCGATCACCAACAAACAGCACCCGATAAAGGCCACCGCCGACGGCCGGGTGATTGGTATGGCGGTGGATCAGGTGGTGATGGCCGGCTTTGCCGCTTACCACATTGGCACCGAAGCCCAGGTGCCCGGGGAGTAGCATGTCAGCGCCGCCACGTTCCTTTGTCCTGGCGTATGTTGGGCTGGTGCTCACGCCCCTGTTCTGGGCTGGTAATGCCGTGGTGGCACGGGGAACGGTGGAAAGTATTCCGCCACTGTCCATGTCCTTCTGGCGCTGGGTCATTGCCCTGGCCATCCTGCTTCCCGTGGGGCTACCCGGCGTCTGGCGCCATCGTAAGGTGATCCGCCAGCGCCTGGGCTCACTGCTGGCCCTGGCCACGTTCAGCGTGGCGGCATTCAACTCGCTACTGTACTACGCGGCGGTGACCACCACCGCCACCAACATTGCGCTGATCAATGCCACTATTCCCATTTTCGTGGCCCTGCTGGCCTGGCTGCTCCTCGGGGATAAAACCCGCCCATTGCAGATCCTGGGTATCGTTCTGGCGCTGCTGGGCATTGCCACGGTGGTGGCGCGGGGCGATCTGGCCGTGCTTACCGGCCTGCAGGCGCAGCCGGGGGATCTGATCATGGTGGCCGCTGTGTTCAGTTGGGGGCTGTTTTCAGTGCTGCTCCGGCGCCAGGCGGTGCCGCTGCCGGCCCTCACCTTCCTGACCATGCAGATCCTGCTGGGCACGCTGATCATCCTGCCGTTCTACCTGCTGGATGTGTTTTTCTTCAGCGGCGGCTTTGAGGTGTCCCGGCAAACAGCGCTGCCCCTGGCGTACTTCGCGATTTTCCCGGGCATCCTGGCGTACGGGTTCTGGAACCACGGCGTGCACACCATCGGTCCGGGACGTGCCGCCATTTTCATGTACCTGACGCCGGTGTTCGCGGCCGTCCTGGCGGGCGTCTTTCTGGGTGAAACCCTGGGCATGCCCCACGTGGTCGGCGGGCTGCTGATCCTGGCCGGCCTGATCCTGGCGACCCGGCCCGGGCGATCACCGCTTCCCGCTCAACGCTGACGGCGGGCCAGGGCATCTTCGATCTGGCCCAATACCTGTTTCAGGGTGTCCCGTGGGCACCCGATGTTCAATCGCATAAAGCCGCTGCCGGGTTGTCCGAAAGAAATCCCCGGATTCATGCCCACACCGGCTTCCTGCACAAAGAAACGTTTGAGCCCGGCATCGTCCAGGGTTAGATCCCGGCAATCCAGCCACATCAGATAGGTGCCCTCGGGTGCCGCTGTGCGTAGACCCGGCAGTTGCCGGTTCACAAATGCCTCGACAAAATCCCGGTTGGCCTGCAGGTAGGCCATGAGTTCATCCAGCCAGGGGCCACCCTCCCGATACCCGGCTTCGAAACCGGCGATGCTGAACGGGTTGCACTGGGGCAGGTGCATGGAGGCAAATACCCGCTTCATGGCCTGGCGGCGTTCGGCATCCGGGATCACCAGCGCGGACAGGCCCAGGCCGGGCATGTTGAAACTCTTGCTGGGCGCGACGGCGGTCACAATGGCATCCCCCGGGCCGGCCAGGGAAGCCAGCATGGTATGGCGCGGCTTGTCCGGAAACACCAGGTCGCAGTGAATTTCATCGGAGATCACCACCAACCCGTGCTTGCGGGCAATGGCCAGCACTTCGGACAATTCCTCGGCCGACCACACCCGACCGACCGGGTTATGGGGGGTGCAGAGCATCAAAATACGCGCTTCCGGCCGGGCGGCGCATTGCTCAAGGTGGGCCAGGTCCATGCGGTATTGGCCAGTTTTATCGTCCCGGACCAGCGGGTTCTCGATCACTTCACGGCCGCTGTCCCGTACCGAGCTGAAAAACGGCGGGTACACCGGCGGCTGGATAATCACCCCTTCGCCCGGCTCGGCGTAGGCCATGCAGGCCGCATGCAGCGACGGCACCACGCCGGGGGCCATCAATACCCAGTCGCGCTCTATTCGCCAGTCATGGCGCTCGGCGAACCAGTCGATCATGGCCTGGTACAGGCTCTCCGGAAACAGGGTATAGCCGTACACCGGGTGCTCGGCCCGCACCTTGAGTGCCCGGGTGACCGCCTCCGGCGCCGCGAAATCCATATCCGCCACCCACACAGGCAGAATGTCCTCACGGCCAAACACGGCCTGGCGGGCGTCGAATTTGACGCTCTGCGTGTGTTCACGGGAAATCGGCCGGTCAAACGCTGATGTCACGGTGCTCTCCTGTTGCTTTGGCTCGGGTGCCTATTTGGACTTGCCCGCCGGTTGGTTAATTGCGAACCTAAGCGCTTTTACAGTGGCCGGCTCGGAACTTTTTATGATCGCCCAGATACTGTCAACAATGCTACCGGTGTTCCTGATCGCCGGTTGTGGTGCCCTGTATGGTCGGTACCGCACGCCCGACATCCAGGGCCTGAACGTCCTGAACATGGAACTGTTCGTGCCCATGCTGGTATTCGCGGTACTGGCCGACCAGCAGGCGCCTCTCCAGGATTACGGCTGGCTGGCCCTGGCCGGCACGGTGATCGTACTGGGCTCCGGGGTGATTCTCTACCCGCTGGCCCGGGTGCTGAAACTGAACCTGAAAACCTTCCTGCCGCCCATGATGTTCAACAACACCGGCAACATGGGCATTCCCCTGCTGGTGTTGGCCTTTGGCGAACAAGCCCTGCCGGCGGCCATTGTGCTGTTCATCGTGGAAATGCTGCTGCACTTCTCCGTCGGCCTGCACATACTTGACCCTCATACCTCCATTATCCGACGCCTGCGCCTGCCCATTGTCTTCGCCAGTATCGCCGGGCTGGCGGTCAACCTCAGTGGCGTCGCCCTGCCGGAATGGCTGATGGAAGCGCTGAACATGTTGGGTGAGGTGTGTATCCCGCTGATGCTGTTCGCCCTGGGGGTACGCATGCTGGAGGTGGACTTCAGCGACTGGAAACTGGGCATGCTGGGCGCCATCGCCTGCCCCGCCAGCGGCCTGCTCCTGGCCTGGCCCATGATCGCCCTGCTCGACCTGCCCCCGCTGCAGGTGGCCAGCCTCTGGGTGTTCGCCGCCCTGCCCCCGGCGGTACTCAATTATATGGTGGCCGAACAGTACCAGCAGGAACCCCACAAGGTGGCATCGCTGGTATTATTGAGCAACCTGGGCAGCCTGGTAGTGATGCCGTTGGTGCTAGCGCTGGTTTTTTCTGCAGGGTACGCATGAGAGTAAACGGGTGGGCCTTCCCGCTTACTCGACCCCGGATTACAAAGGAAAGTAAAAAAATATGTCTGAAACGGTTGCCGTGGTGCGCGCCACCCGCCCCAATTTCCTGATTCTGGCGCCCCTGTGCGCCGGCCTTGGCCTGGCCGTGGCCTGGCAGCAAGGCCAGCCACCCGCGTTGCTGGATACCCTGCTGGTGTTCGTGGGCGCGTTGCTGGCCCATGCGGCGGTCAACCTGCTGAACGAATACGAGGATTTTATCTCCGGGCTGGACAAGATTACCCGGCGCACACCCTTCTCCGGCGGCAGCGGCGCACTGCCCGAAATCCCCTCCGCCGCCCGTCGGGTGTTATTGGCAGGATTGGGCACCCTGGCGCTGGTCATCGGCATCGGCCTGTACTTCCTGTGGCTGCGCGGCCTGCCCATGTTCGTACTGGGTGCGGCCGGCGTGGTGCTGGTGCTCACCTACACCCGCTGGATTACCCGTTCGCCCCTGCTGTGCCTGCTGGCGCCGGGCATCGGTTTCGGTCCGGTGATGGTGTTGGGCAGCCTGATTGCCCTGGGTGCCCAGCTCGACGCCACGGCACTGGTCTGCGCCACCGTGGCCTTGCTACTGACCAGTGAACTGCTGCTGATCAACCAGATTCCCGATGCCGAAGCAGACCGGCAGATCGGCCGTCGGCACCTGGTGATCACCCTTGGCCCCCGCGTGGCGAGCCGGATCGTGGCGGCCTTGCTGCTGGCCAGCTACGGATCGATTGGTATCGCCGCCAGCGCCGGCCTGCTGCCCGCCTGGAGCCTGCTGGCCCTGTTACCATTGCCAGTCGCCGTCTGGATCAGCTGGCGCCTCCCGAAGGCCCTGGAACGCCCGGAAGCGCTCAACCCGGTACTGGGCTCAAACGTGGCCGTGTTGCTGGCCACGCTGGCGCTCCTGATGGTCGGCCTCAGTCTCTGAGACGAAACACACTGACCCGCGAGCGCAGCTGATCGGCCAAGACCGCCAAATCGTGGCTGGAACCGGCCACCTGATCCGAGCCGGCGGACGTTTCAATGGTGGCATCGTGAATCCGGGCAATGTTGCGGTTCACTTCTTCGGCCACCGAACTCTGTTGCTCGGCGGCGCTGGCGATCTGAGCATTCATATCATTGATGGACGACATCTCCTCACGGATCCGGGCCAAGGCAGTCTCCGCCTCCGTGGTTTTCGCCACGGTGTCGCGGGCCAGCTCACGGCTGCTCTCCATCTCATCGGTGGCCTCACTTGCACCACTTTGCAGTTGCCCGATCATGTCCTGGATCTCGCGGGTGGACTCCTGGGTGCGGGAAGCCAATGAACGGACCTCATCGGCCACCACCGCAAAGCCTCGACCATGGCTGCCGGCGCGGGCTGCCTCAATAGCCGCATTCAGCGCCAGCAGGTTGGTCTGCTCGGCAATGCCGTTAATCACTTCAATGATCTTCTCAATGTTGCCGCTATCCTCGGACACCCGATGCACCGAGACTGCCGCCTCCTCCAGCTTGTCCGCCAGGCGGGTGATAGACGCTGCCGTGTCGGCAACCACCCGGTTGCCGGTTTCCACTTCGCCATCCGCTTTTGTGGTGGCAGTGGCGGCATTGGCGGCAAACCCGGCCACCTCATTCACGGTGGTGGCCATCTCGTTCACCGCCGTGGCCATCTGCTCGGCTTCCTTGGCCTGGGTGCGAATCTGTCGGCTGTTGTTGTCGGAGGTTTTCTCCAGCTCGCCAGAGGCCTTGGAGAGCTCCTCAGAGGCCGCACGAACCTCCCGGATAATGCCGGTCAGTCGGTCCATGGTGTTGGCGAGGGCGCCCATTACACTGTCCGGGTAGCGGGTATCAACCACCTGGTCGAGCTGGCCGTCGGCCAGGCGGCGGATAACCTCTGCGACTTCTTCAGGCTCTGCGCCCAACACGCGCTTGAGTTTGCGAATAATGACAAACGCCACCAGGACGCTGAGCACCACCGCCACGGCCGTGACGCTGACAATCACGGTATTAAAACCACTGGCCGCAACGCGAACCTCATTCAGGTCGGCGGCGGCATCGCTTTCCTGGTGGTCGATAAACGCGTTCACCCGGTCCAGCCATTCACTGTAAGCCGGCGAAACCTCGTTCAACAAAAACTGGCGGGCCGCTTCAGGATTATCATTGCGCCGGCGCTCGATCACCTCGTCGGTCAGCGCCAGGGTGCGCTTTTCAATCGCCTGGATGGCCGTCAGCAGTTTTCGCTCCTGCTCCGTAGCACCTCGCTGCCGGAACATGTTTGCCATTTTTTCGGCATTGTCGGCATACATGCGGGCCAAACGGTCAATATCGCGCAGATGTTTCTGTAAATCCGCATCGTTGTTCACCAGGACGGCATCCCGGATGGCGATGGCACGATCATGCACACTGCCACGGAAGTTGATCGCATAACGTTGCTTCAGCGCCGCACCTTCGTTCACTGACGTCAATGTGCTGTCGATAAACCCCACACGCTGATTGCCGATCACGGTAATGACAACCATCAAAGACACAATCAGGCCGAAACCAAACGCCAGGCGCTTGGCAACCGTAAGCTGCCCAAACATAAGTATGCTCCAGATCCAGGAATTGGTTGGAAGAGTCTACGATAGCGACAGGAAATGGATCTCATTTTCAACGAAAGTTTTTATATATGAAGGTAATTGGAGGTATCTCTACCACGGTGGAATCAACGGTCCTTGCAACAACCATCACTTTCGCCGATGGTTAAGAGATCTGTCTGTTTTCATTCATGATATGGAGGCTTTTCCATGAGCGTTCTGTTCCTGGTGCTCACCGCCCTGGTACTGATCTATTTCAGCATTGGCGGCAAAACCGCGGCCCTGGTTCTGTCGATTGCCACACTCATCGGGGTTGCCCAGGACGATTGGCACGTCGTCAGTTTCCTGATCGGCGGCGTTCTTCTGGCATTGGCGTTGTTGGTGGTATTGCCCGGTGATTTGCGCCTCGACAAACTCAGCCGCCCGCTGCTGGGCTGGGTTCGCAGCCGCCTGCCTAAGCTTTCGGACACCGAGCGCGAAGCCCTCAATTCCGGCTCGGTGGACTGGGATGGCGAACTGTTCTCCGGTCAACCGGACTGGAACAAGCTCATGGACTACCAGCCGGCCCACCTGACCAGCGAGGAGCAGGCCTTCCTGGACGGCCCGGTGGAAGAGCTGTGCGGGATGCTAGACGACTGGCAGATCACCCACGAGGACTACGACCTGCCGGAAAAGGTCTGGCAGTTCATCCGGGAAAAGGGCTTTTTTGGCCTGGTGATCCCTAAGGAAGACGGCGGCATGGGCTTCTCGGCCACCGCCCACTCCGAAATCGTGATGAAGATCTCCACCCGCAGTGTCTCGGCCGCCGTCACCGTGATGGTGCCCAATTCCCTGGGCCCGGGCGAACTGCTGATGCATTACGGCACGGATGACCAGAAACAGCACTACCTGCCCCGCCTCGCCGGTGGCCAGGAAATTCCCTGCTTTGCCCTGACCTCGCCGGTGGCCGGCTCCGATGCCGGTGCCATCCCGGACAAGGGCATCGTCTGCAAGGGGCAGTGGAACGGCAAGGAAGTGCTGGGTCTGAAAGTCACCTGGAACAAGCGTTACATCACCCTGGCGCCGGTGGCCACCCTCATTGGCCTGGCCATCAAGGTGTATGACCCGGAACACATGCTGGGCGATCGGGACGAGATTGGCGTGACCTGCGTACTGGTTCCCAGGGATACCGACGGTGTGCACGCCGGCGCCCGCCACCTGCCCATGAACACGGTGTTCATGAATGGGCCCACCTGGGGAGAGGAAGTGTTTATTCCCATGGAGCAGGTGATCGGTGGCCAGGACATGCTGGGCAAAGGCTGGAAAATGCTGCTCGAATGCCTGTCCATCGGCCGCTCCATTTCCCTGCCGGCCCTGGGCACCGGCGCCGGCAAACTGGCCAGCCTGGCCACCGGCTCCTACGCCTACACCCGCGAGCAATTCGGCCGCTCCATCAGCCAGTTTGAAGGCGTTCAGGAAGCGTTGGAGCCAGTCGCCGGCTACACCTACATGATGGATGCCGCCCGGCTGCTGACCTCCGGCATGCTCGACCGGGGCGTTCGCCCCTCGGTGCCATCGGCGGTACTGAAATACCGCAACACCGATCTGATGCGGGAAGTCATCAACAACGCCATGGACATCGTGGCTGGCCGAGGCGTGATCACCGGCCCCCGCAACTTCCTGGCCCGGGCCTACCAGGCGGTGCCCATCGGCATTACCGTGGAAGGCGCGAACATCCTCACCCGCAGCCTGATGGTGTTCGGCCAGGGTGCCATTCGCTGCCATCCCTTCATTGTCGAGGAAATCGAAGCAGCAGGGATGGAAGACCCGGACCGGGCGGCTAAAAAGTTCGATGGCATCTTCTACCGACACCTGGCCCACACCACCCGCAACGCCCTGCGGGCACTTGTGCTTGGCCTCTCCCGGGGTTGGTTGGAAGGCGTACCGCGCCAGGGCGACATTCAGAAATACTACCGCCAGCTGGCGCGCTTCTCCGCCGCCTTTGCCCTCATGACCGACGTCACCCTGCTGTCCGTCGGCGGTGGCCTGAAGGCCCGGCAGCGCCTATCCGGCCGGATGGCGGACTGCCTGGTACACCTATACTACGCCACCGCCGTGATCAAACAATGGCACGAGGAAGGCTATCCCGACGACCAGCGGGATCTGGTGGAATGGAGCCTGGAAACCTGCCTGCGGGATCTGCAAGGCGCCATGCGTGACGCCATCATCAACTTCCCGGTCCCAGTCCTGCGCTGGCCGTTGCGGCTGCTGGTGTTCCCGCTGGGTGCCACCGGCCTGAACGGCCCGAGCGACAAACTGGGCGCCAGGGTTGCCGCCACCATTGTGGAAGACACCCCGGTACGCCAGCGCATCAGCCGTGGCACGTTCATCAACCCCGATCCACAGGACCCACTGGGGCGGGTGCTGAACGCCTACAAACTGGCCAACGAAACCGCCGGTTCAAGAAACCGTCTGCACGAGGCCCTGCGTAACCGGGACGAAGACGAACTGGGCGGGATTGATCTGCTGATGGGCCACCAGCGCAAGGAACTGGTGGACTGGGCCTGCGCCCAGGGCGTTGTGAAAGCCGACGAGTGTCCGAAGCTGGAAGAGGCGCTGACGGCCCTGTATGACGTGATTCGCGTGGATGCGTTTGATGCCGATGGCCTGAAAGAGCTCTCTGACTGCGCTCGAGGCAAGCGGCGGGTGGTGGAACGTCAGGCCCGACAGTAGCGGACCGGATCAACCGGTGCCCGGAGAACCCCGGGCACCGGCATTTCAGTGGCCGTTCTCCAGGATGTCCACAATCTCCCGGGTTTCCTTAATAATCGTGTAAACCCTATCTTCAATATGGACCCGCTGACGGTGCGGACTGATGTCGTAGACCCGCCCGTAATCCAGATAGCGGTGATCCAGATGATCCCCAACGTGGATCTTCTTTTGCCACCCCGGCGGCAAGGGTTCACCCCGCTCCACCTTCTTTTCCAGGCCGGGCGGCAGGCCCTGTTGAGTCGGCGGCTCCGCCAGGGCCGAAAGCGGCAATGCCACCGCCACCACACACAATGATCGACGCAACCATTTCATAACAAACTCCATTCACTATTTGCTGGCAGAGTACAAACAAAACCGCCGTAAAACCTGAAACCGGGATTACAGTTCTGACACCCAATCCTCGAGCTCATTCACTGCGCAACCCGCCCCGGATGGCCTCGTCCACCAGCCATCGCCGCAGCATCTGAATCCCCTTCTCCCGTCGCCGACTCGTCTTCCAGGCAAAGTAGAACTTGTCCCCGGTAATCACCGAATGGGTCGGCAAGCGCACGAAATCCGCCGAATCCTTCCGGGTACTGAGCATGTAATCGTTGGTCAACGCGATCCCCTGATGAAACCGGGCCGCTTCCAGAGCCAGCAGCATGTGGCTGAAATGCTGAACCCGGGCACTATCCGGAATTGGCTCCCCCACTTCCCGATACCAGGCCTCCCAGTCGCCGGCGGCTTTATCGAAAATGCTGTGGGTCGACAACAATGGAAACCGCGCCACATCCTCCGATGACAGCGGCTGTTCATCCCGCCCCTCCGGCCCTTCCCGGCCCAGTTCCCGCCGGATGCGCTGCCAATAATCCTGACTGCACACCGGAAACAGTCGCTCTGTGTACAAATGCTCGTAACTGTAGGCCGGCACCGTCGGGTGGATGGTGATAAAACAATCCGCCACCCGCTCCGACAGCACCGGGTTCTCACTGCTCATCTCCAGCGCCAGATCAATCTGCGGATGCAACCGCTGCAACTCAGGCAACCGGGGCACCAGCCAGCGCACCGCAAACGAACTGAACACGGACAACCGAATCCGCGACTGTTCATGCCCCAGCAACTGCTCACTGGCCCGCTCCACCTGCAACAGCGCGGAACTGATGGCATCAAAATACTGCCGCCCTTCATCGGTCAGCGTCACCGAACGCCCGGACCGCCAGAACAGCTGCTCGCCCAGGTAGGTTTCGAGCTGTTTGATCTGGTGACTGACGGCGCTTTGGGTAATCGCCAGCTCTGCGGCGGCGGCTGAAAAGCTCTTCAGGCGGGCAACGGTTTCAAAGACGGGTAAGGCTTTCAAAGGGGGAAGCTTCATGTATCGAATTTTCTAATAGATAGGCAACAATGATCATTTCACCAAATACTAGCAGACTCGTAGACTCACCACCCCAGTTCAGGGAGCGGGTTGGGGAAACGGCTTCCGAAAATGTTCGTAGCCATGGATGGCGGAGACAAGCGTACAAGGATGTATTTACAGCGGTTTTCGGAAGCCGTTTCCCCAACCCGCTCATGCACCCAAGCATGAAGGTCAAGGGAGGTTAAAAAGAAGTGTCAGGAAAAACCGTCAACAGCGCCATCCTGCTGCTGGTCATTGGCAACGCCATGGCCATTGGCTCGGATGTATTCATCAAAACCCTGGAACCGGGCGCCCCGATTTTCCAGTTTGCCTTCATGCGCTGCCTGTTGACCCTACTGTTCCTGCTTCCCCTCATCGGCAAGCTGAACCGTCGGCACCTCTTTGACGGCCTGAAAATCCACACCATCCGCTCCCACGTGCACCTGGCCGGCATTGTCTGCATGGTCATCGCCCTGACCAACCTGCACCTCGCAACGGCCAACGCCCTGTTCTATGGCGCTCCAATCCTGGTCATGGTGCTGTCAGCCTTTATCTTCCGGGAAACCCTCACCCCGTTGAGCGTCACCGCCGTCTTCAGCGGATTCGCCGGCATTATCGTCATCCTGCGTCCAACGGAAGTGAACTGGGCTGTGCTGGCCGCCCTGGGTTCCGCGCTCGCGCTGTCCGTGAACGCCGTCATGGTCCGCCAGTTGCCCAAAACCCAGAGTACTGTGCATAAGCTGTTTCTCAACTATCTGCTTATCGTTCCGGCAGCCGCCGCGTTGGCTTTGTGGGAAGGTGCCACCTGGAACACAGGCATGCTCATGAACGCCGCCGGCTCGGCTTTGATGATTCTCGGCTACAACATTACCGTACTTTTGGCCTACCACCAGGTTGAAGCCAACCTGGTCACCAGCGCCGAATACACCGGCCTGATCTGGGCCGTGGCCATTGGTTGGATCTGGTTTGGCGAAGTACCGGACATTTGGTTTATGGTGGGAAGTCTGATGATTGTCGTGCCATTGGTACTGATCGGACTGCGACAAAAGCAGCGTCAGAAATTAGTATAAATTTTTTTCAATTTTAGCTATAAATACCTATGGCTATGGTACAGTCGCCTTTTGTTATAGACACAATCCCAAAAAACCAACAGTAACTCGGAGCTGCTATGTCTACTGCTTCCAGAATTCGTTGTGCTGATCTGAACGATCGCATCATGAGCGCCAAAGAGGCCGCCGCCCTGATTCCCAACGGCGTAAACGTTGGCATGAGTGGTTTCACCGGCGCTGGCTACCCGAAAGCCATCCCGCAGGCCCTGGCCGACCACATCCGCGAGCAGCGCGAGCAAGGCACCGAATACAAAATCGGCGTATTTACCGGCGCATCCACCGCCCCGGAACTGGACGGTGTCCTTTCCGAAGTGAACGGCATGTCCTTCCGTATCCCGTACCAGAGTGATCCCATCGGCCGTAAGAACATCAACGAAGGCCGCATGGACTACATGGATGTTCACCTGTCCCACCTGGGCCCGGACGTAGCCGCCGGCTTCTACGGCAAGCTGGAAGTCGCCGTGATCGAAGTAGTTGGCATTACCGAAGAAGGTCACCTGATCCCCTCTTCCTCCGTGGGTAACAACAAGACCTGGATCGACGTGGCCGACAAGGTCATTCTCGAGGTCAACCACGGCCAGCCGGCCGGCCTGGAAGGCATGCACGACATCTACCAGGAAGACTTCCAGCCGCCGCATCGCCAGCCGATCCCGGTACTGAAGCCGGAAGACCGCGTTGGCACCCCGTACATCAAGTGCCCGAAAGAAAAGATTGCGGCCATCGTTGAGACCAACTCAACCGACCGCAACTCCAGCTTCAGCGAGCCGGACGAAGCCTCCAAGCAGATCGCCCAGAACATCCTCCAGTTCTTCGATGACGAGATCAACGCTGGTCGCATGCCGAAAGAACTGCTGCCGATCCAGTCCGGTGTGGGCAACATCGCCAACGCCGTACTGGCCGGCCTGAACGACGGTCCGTACAAGAACCTGACGTCCTACACCGAAGTGCTGCAGGACGGCATGCTGGAAATGCTGAAGTCCGGCACCCTGAAGATGGCCTCCTGTACTTCGTTCTCCCTGAGCCCGGAAGCCAACCAGGAGCTGGCCGAGAACATCGAAGAGTACAAAGACCGCATCATGCTGCGTCAGCAGGAAGTGAGTAACCATCCGGAAGTGATCCGTCGCCTTGGCATCATCGCCATGAACGGCATGATCGAAGCCGACATCTACGGCAACGTGAATTCCACTCACGTGATGGGTACCCGTGTGATGAACGGTATCGGCGGCTCCGGCGACTTCGCCCGGAACGGCTACCTGTCCATCTTCATGACCCCGTCCCTGGCCAAGGGTGGCAACATCTCCACCATCGTGCCGATGGTTTCCCACGTGGACCACACCGAGCACGACGTACAGGTTATCGTGACCGAGCAGGGTCTGGCCGACCTGCGTGGCCTGTGCCCGCGCAAGCGTGCCCTGGAAGTGATCAACAAGTGTGCACACCCGGACTACCGTGACCGCCTGCTCGACTACTTCGAGCGCGCCACCAAGAACGGCCGTGGCCAGCACACTCCGCACAACCTGGCGGAAGCCCTGAGCTGGCACGAGAACTTCGAAGAAACCGGCAAGATGTAAGAGCCTTCGGGTTCACGCATCGAAACCGATGAAAAAAGCCGCAGCCCCTCGGGGTTGCGGCTTTTTTGTTTTTACAGGTTCAGTAACAGCGAATCAGTAAAGCTTGCCAAGCGCGCTTTTGGAGAAATCCTCGATCTCATCCAGACGCCCGTCCTTCACCTTTTGCAACCAGTACGGGTCCTGCAGCAGCGCCCGGCCCACCGCAATCAGCTCAAACTCGTGATTGGCCATGCGCTCGGCCAGCTCGTCCAGGCCTGAACGTTCCACCGATTCCTTCTCACTGGCGAACGTGCCACTGATGAAATCCTCCGTCAGACCGACACTGCCCACCGACATCGCCGGCTTGCCGGTGAGCTTCTGGGTCCAGCCGGCCAGGTTCAGGTTCGAACCCTCGAATTCCGGTTCCCAGAAACGGCGGGTGGAAGCGTGGAAGATATCCACACCGGCCTCGGACAGCGGCTTGAGAAACGCCTCCAGCTCATCCGGTGTATGCGCCAGCCTGGCTTCGTAATCCTGCATTTTCCACTGAGAGAAGCGCAGCATGATGGGGAAATCCGGACCCACGCAGTGGCGGACTTCTTCAATCACCTCCACGACGATGCGCAGACGGTTTTCCATACTGCCGCCGTATTCATCCTCGCGCTGGTTGGTGCCTTCCCACAAAAACTGGTCCAGCAGGTAACCGTGCGCACCGTGGATTTCCACCCCGTCAAAACCCAGGGCCCTGGCATCGGCAGCGGCCTGACCAAAAGCCTTGACCACATCGCGGATGTCTTCCCGGGTCATGGCCTTGCCGTTGGGTTTGCCCGGTGCATAAAGGCCAGACGGGCTGTAACCCGGCACCTGCGGGTCCGGCTCCATGCCTTCCTTGCGCACCGCGCCCACATGCCACAACTGGGGGAAAATCGCGCCGCCGGCCTGATGCACCGCATCCGCCACCTGCTTCCAGCCGGCCAGGGCCTGCTCGCCATGAAACGCCGGCACATCCGGGTAACCGTTCGCGGCCGGGTGATTGACCACCGTGCCTTCGGTGATGATCAGGCCGATACCAGCCTCGGCACGCCGGCGATAATAGGCCACTACATCCTCGCCCGGAATGCCCCGGGGCGAGAAATTCCGGGTCATCGGCGCCATAGCTACGCGATTGCGCAGGTGCAACCTTCCCAGATCAAAGGGCTGAAACAGCGGGTCCAGATTCAACGTCATAAAGCCTCACAGATAAAAGGGGGTACAAAAATTTAGCGAGCTTTTAATTACCAGCCTTGGTACCAGTATACGCAGGCTTTTACTCATTGGAGCCCGTGAAACCCGAAAAAACATAGCAAGCAATACACCGGTGAGCAGCCGCCGTTTTTTTGAGTTGCATCAACGGTTCTCAGCGAGTTCCCGTCAGCGCAATCATTTCTTGCGCTAAATCAAGATCCCTGAGGCCATGGGGATTACATTACGGTCATAGATTATTCATACACGAGGAGTAAAGGCTATGTCCCGTAGTTTCAAAGTAGGCGTTCTGGCAGCAGCAGTAATGGCAGTGGCTCCGGCTGCTCAGGCGTTTGAGGCCGGTAATTTTGTAGTTCGTGGCGGTGCCGTGCATGTAGCGCCGGATGATTCTAGTGATTCGATCGTCGTGAAAGGCGTTGGCAATACTGGCACCGAAGCCGCGGTAGATTCCAACACCCAGCTGGGTTTGCGTGCTACTTACATGTTCACTGACAGCTTGGGCCTTGGCCTGCTTGCGGCCACGCCTTTTAAACACAACATTACCGGTAGTGGTGGTGTGTTGGACGGCGCAGATCTCGGCGAAACCAAGCACCTCCCGCCAACACTGACCCTGCAGTACTACCCAATGCCCAGCGGGTCAGCTATCCAACCATACGCTGGCGTTGGGGTTAACTACACCACTTTCTTTGATGAGCAAACAGATCTGCCTGGTGAGCTCACCCTGGAAGACAGTGTAGGTGCCGCAGTAGAAGTTGGCGTTGACTACATGCTGAACAAGAGCTTCGGCTTGAACGCTGCTGTGTGGTATGCCGATATCGAAACTGAGGCTGAAGTTGAAGGCGTCACAGAAAAATTCGACGTCCAAATCGACCCGATGGTTTACATGATCGGTATGACCTACAAGTTCTAAGAATCCCCGTACCCCGGCAGCCTCCGGTCTGTGGGCTGCCAAGGTGCGTTCTCCTGTGCGGGGCCTCTGGCCCCGCCTTTTTGTGTCTGGAGAACCCGGATTACGTCACAAAAAAGGGGCCGGGTTTTGAAACCCGGCCCCTTTCTCAGTCATAACAGCCAGCTATCAGGCGCTACGGCGCTGCTGGGATGGGCGGCCTCTGCCCTGTCCCTGGCCAGCACCACCGCGGCCCCGGCCAGGATTACTACCCGCCGGTTTCGGACCAAAGCTCTTAGCTTTATTCGCGCCCTGCGGCTTACGACCACGAGCCTTGCTCGGATCCGCCTTGGCCTTTGGCTTCAGCGGCAGATTGTTCTTCGGCTCAAAGCCTTCGATTTCCGTGCGCGGCAACTGCTTCTTGATCAGCTTCTCGATACCCGCCAGTTGCTTGCCTTCATCCGCACTCACCAGTGACAGTGCATGGCCACTTTCGCCTGCGCGGCCGGTACGGCCGATACGATGCACGTAGTCTTCCGGCACATTTGGCAGTTCAAAGTTCACCACCTGCGGCAGCTGTTTGATGTCCAGACCACGGGCCGCGATATCGGTGGCCACCAGTACGCGCACTTCACCGGCCTTGAAATTGGCCAGTGCGCGGGTGCGAGCACCCTGGGATTTGTTGCCGTGAATCGCGGCAGCGGTAATACCGTCTTTTTCCAGTTTCTGGGTCAGGCGGTTGGCTCCATGCTTGGTGCGAGTGAACACCAGCACCTGCTCCCACGCATTGTCACGCACCAGCCTGCTCAGCAGCGCGGTTTTCTGGCTCTGGTCCACCGGGTAAACAGACTGCTTCACCTTTTCGGCCGTGGTGTTGCGGGCGGCCACTTCCACCTGAACCGGGTTATCCAGCAGGCCCTGGGCCAGGGTGCGGATTTCATTGGAGAAGGTGGCGGAAAACAGCAGGTTCTGTCGCTTGGCCGGCAGCATCGCGAGAATCTTGCGAATGTCGCGGATAAAGCCCATGTCCAGCATGCGGTCGGCTTCGTCCAGCACCAGGATTTCAATTTCATCGAAACGCACGGCATTTTGCTGGTAAAGATCCAGCAAGCGACCGGGGGTGGCTACCAGTACATCCAGACCCTTGCGCAGCTTCATCATCTGCGGATTGATCTTGACGCCACCAAACACCACGGCGGATTTAGTGGGTACATAGCGACTGTAGAGGTTCACGCTGTCGTGCACCTGGGCCGCCAGTTCACGGGTGGGGGCCAGAATCAGGGCCCGGGGGCCTTTGCCGGTGCGTGGCTTTGCAGCCAGACGCTGCAACAGTGGCAGGGTAAAGCCAGCGGTTTTACCGGTGCCAGTCTGGGCGGCCGCCATTACGTCCTTGCCCGACAGCACGGCAGGAATCGCCTGCTGCTGAATGGGGGACGGGGTTTCATAACCCTGATCGGAAGTGGCACGCACCAGTTGCTCGGACAAACCGAGGGAAGAAAAACTCATATAAGAAACACTCTTGATTGTTCTGCCTCCACGAACGCCATCGTTGACGAATGCGGGCAGATGCCATGAAAGTTCATGGAATTAAAAGACGACTACGGTCACGCGCCAAATGTGGGGTGACGTCCTCTGACGGGTCGTTTGGATAGTTCGCAAGGTGGCTTTTTGCCGGAAACTGCGGAATCCTTAGAGGCAGGATGCGGGCACGATAACAGAGCGCCCGGAGAATAGCTACGCATGTTTTTAATAAGCATGCTTTTGTTTTCCAGTGACACAGGAACTCCGGCCTCTCCTGTTGGTCATTAACGTCGGTATCCACCTGTCACCCATAACAAAACGGAGAATCCATGCTCAGCGTTGGCATAGGGCCGGTCAGTCTATCCATCGAACACGTTCTTCTGATACTCGCCTTCGGCGTTGCCCTGTTGGTGGGCGCCATCGCCGGCCGAAAGCAGAAAACGCCCGTGGCCGGCACTCTGGCCGATGTTTTTCTGGTGGCTCTGGTATCGGCCCGTATCGGCTTTGTGGTGCGTTATTTCGAGCATTACCAGAATGATTGGCTGGGCATGGTGGATATCCGTGACGGCGGCTTCGACGTGATTACCGGTGTGCTGGTCGCACTGGTCTTCACCGGGTACCGGATGTGGCGCCAAAGTACACTACGCAAGCCTCTGAGCGCCGCCCTCGTTGCCGGGGCCGTGACATGGGGCACCACGTTTGGCGCCATTGCCCTGATCCATCAGCAGGCCAGCGGTTTGCCAGACGTCGAATTGGCGGAGCTGAACGGACAACCCGCCAGCCTGACCGCCATCGCTGATGGCAAGCCCCTGGTGGTCAATCTCTGGGCCACCTGGTGCCCGCCCTGCATTCGGGAGATGCCGGTTCTGGAGACCGCTCAACAGAACTACACGGACATCCGCTTCGTGTTTGCCAATCAGGGGGAACATGGCGAAACCATCCGCCGCTTCCTGGAAAAGCAGTCACTCAATCTGGACCATGTGGTGAGAGATCAAACCGGCAGCTTCGGACAGGTCGTAGGGAGTCACGGATTACCGACCACGTTGTTCTACAGCGCCGACGGACAGTTGCTGGACAGCCACATGGGGGAGCTGTCTCGTGCCACCCTGGTGGAGAAACTGGAGCGCTTCGACCCGGCCTTCCTGAACCAGACAAGTCCAGCATCCGCACAGTAAAGCGCACTCAGGGCATTAACCAGAAAGTCGCAGCTGCAGCCATCAGGCTGGCCAGTACCAGCGCGGACAGGGACAGTCTCAGATTCCAGCGCAGGGAGGCATCCACCGGCCTGTAACCGGTCAAACGTTCCATCAACAGGGCATTGGCGGCAAACGGGGTACCAAATGCCGTTACGCCCCAACCAGTGACCATTCCAATACCAAGGCCCAGCACCGCACTCTCCGGCCAGATCGAGCCAAGGATGCCTCCGGCCAGCGTGCCTATCACGATGGGGTTCACGCCACCCAGGCCTGCGGCAAAAAATACCCAGGGCACACAAGCCGCCAGCACCGGCCATAGCCAGGCCGGCCATTCCGGGCTGGCGCTAACACTACCCAGGACCACGCCACTGATAACAGCACCAATGAAAGCCGAGCCACCGACAATGGCCAGTTCGTTGCTGACGTGGGACATACTCGCGACCGGAGAACGTTCTGCCCGAAACAGCTCCAGCAGGCGTCCTCCCAAAACCACGGCCAGCGCACTCAGGGTGACACCATGGGCGTAGCTGAAGCCCCATTGGCTGGTAAGCAGAAACGCCCCCACGCAAATGCCGGCAATAACGCTGGAAAACCGCAACCAACTGGCAGGGCTGGCAGCATCTTCCGCTACCGTCTCGGTTGAAGGGGCTTCGGGCTCTCGCCAGAACCAACCAAACAGAAGCAGCAAAACTGAAAAAGGCACCGCCAACGCCAGTAACTCCATGCTTGCCAGCCCCGGCAGCAACGTCAGGGTCAGCACCACAGAAATAGACAACGGCGAGAACATCGGAGCCACACCGAACCCCCGCAAGACAGCCCGAGTCGCGTTTCGGGTAGCAGCAGAATCGCCCTCCTTGTGGATGCGATCAGCCACCAGGCTGCCAATGACCGCCACCGACCCAAAATTCAGTGGAATGGATACCAACGCGGTACCGTAGGCCAGACTGAGATACCTGGAAACCGGCCGGCCACTGAACAAGCTGATGGAAATTCTCTGCAGATCGCGGGTGCGCGAGAGTACTTGCGACAACAGCATGACCGACAGGATCAGGCCAGCCAGGCGAGTGACATTGGCCGAACCCTCACCAATCAGCGAACGATCAGCCACCAGTGCATATGCCAGGGCAATCAAGGCCACCGAAAACACCACTTTGGGCACCCCACGCATCTCCCGCCACCCAAGACTCACAGCCAGCGCCACGGCAACCGCACCTAGCTGGGTCATACCCGGCAGCAGTGACAACACAGCAGCGATTAGCGCCAGATAGGCGAAAGCGGAGCGCAAACGAATCAGCAAAGAAGTTTCCTTATCGGGAATACACGCGGCCTATCATAAGGAAGCTAATAACCAGGGCCATCCGCAATTATGGCAATGCCCATCTTCTTCATTTACTCAATAATATCCGGGAATTTCCGGCGCAGGCGATACAGGCGGACAATCGTAATGCCATTGGTCACCAACACCATACCCTCGGCCAGAATGCCCCCGATCGAGCCGATCACAATGTTGTTCAGCATCCAGGAGAACGCCGCCAGACCCAGCACGACCCGCAGTGGAATTCCCCGCAGCATGAACATCCCCACGGTGCCGAAGGCCATGGCCATAACCGGGAAAATATCGGTTATCGACTGCCAGGTGGCCCAGGCCGCCAGCCCGCTGACTGCCAGCATACTCAGCATCAGCCACCAGTTGCCCTGAAAACGTCGGGCCAGGGCAATGCGGACGATCACCAGAACGGTCAGGGCCGCCGCCGTCCAGCTCTGGAACGAGGCGAACATCAGCACAAACGCCACATTGGCGGAGATCAGCAGCACCATCAGCCGATCATCGTTTTTGTTGGCGAACCCGGCAATGCAGAAAGCCAGGGCCACGAGGCCAAAAAACTGGCCCAGCATCTCTGCTACGGTCATAGGGAGTGGTCCTTTCGCGTATTCGCCCCCAGACTGCCACAACAGACAATCTTGAGCTATGTCGCTGCTCGTGCGACATTGCCTGAGAAGCCCCAATACACGCCATAGTCCGGAAGCCCTGCCATGAAAACCGTCTTCTCTCCCCTACACAACCGCCGCGATGTGAAAACCGAGCTCGATGGCGGCCTGTTGATCGCTCCCCACGAGAAGCCCTCCCGGGCCGAGACCATCCTGGCGCGAGTAAAAAGCCAGGCTCTGGGCGAGATAGTGGAGCCCGAGGAGTTCGGGCTGGAACCGATCAAGCGGGTCCACACCGACAATTACGTAGAGTTCTTGGAAAACTGCTGGCAGGAATGGCAGTCCGATGGCAAACAGGGTGAGGCCATTCCCGTGTTCTGGGCCGGGCGAGGCATGCGCCACCGGGAACCAAAAGACATTGATGGTCGCCTGGGCTATTACAGCATGGGCGCGGACACTTCCATCTCTGACGGGACCTGGGAGGCGGCATGCGCCTCGGTAAACGTTGCCCTCACCGGCCAGAAGCTGGTGGCCGGCGGCGAACGGGCCGTCTTTGCGCTCTGCCGCCCACCGGGGCACCACGCCCACGCCGACCTGTTCGGCGGCTACTGCTTCTTCAACAACGCCGCCATTGCCGCGCAGGCGTTCCGGGATCAAGGCTATGAACGGGTGGCCGTGCTCGATGTGGATTTTCACCACGGCAATGGCACCCAATCCATTTTCTACCACCGTAACGATGTGCTCACCATCAGCCTGCACGGCGACCCGGATCTGGTTTTTCCGCACTTCCTGGGTTTTGAGGATGAAACCGGCGAGGGTGAAGGTGAAGGCTATAACCTCAACATTGTCTACCCACCGGGCACCCCCTTCAGTGTCTGGCGTCAGGGCCTGGAAACCGCCTGTCGGCGCATTGCCGATTTTGGCGCGGATGCCCTGGTGGTGCCGCTGGGAGTGGACACCTTCGAGGACGACCCCATCTCGTTCTTCAAGCTCACCTCCCCGGATTACCTGACCCTGGGCCAGCGCCTGGCGCAACTGGGCCTGCCCACACTGTTTACCATGGAAGGCGGCTACGATGTGGATGCCATTGGCGTGAACGCCGTGAATGTGATGCAGGGGTTTGAGGGCAAGGCATAAAAAAACCGGTGGCCGCTTGCGCAGACACCGGTGAAGGGGAGGCCTGATGGGAGCCAGGCCCGTGTGAAGCGTTTACTCCGCAGAGTTGCGGATGATGAAGTCGAAGGCGCTCAGAGCAGCCTTGGAGCCTTCCCCCATGGAGATCACGATCTGCTTGTAGGGCACGGTGGTGACATCGCCCGCCGCGAAAATACCCGGAACCGAGGTCTCGTTACGGTCATTTACGATGATTTCACCGTGCTGGCTCAGTTCAATTTCACCACCTTTCAGCCATTCGGTGTTTGGCACCAGGCCGATCTGCACGAACACACCTTCCAGCTCCACGTGGTGGCTATCACCCGTCTTGCGGTCGGTGTAGTTCAGACCGCTCACCTTGCCGTTCTCGCCGACGATTTCAGTGGTCTGGCCGGAGGTGATGATCTTCACGTTGTCCAGGCTACGCAGTTTGCGCTGCAGAACCTCATCGGCCTTCATTTCATCGCCGAACTCGATCAGGGTCACGTGGCCCACGATGCCGGCCAGGTCGATGGCTGCTTCCACGCCGGAGTTACCACCGCCGATGACTGCCACACGCTTGCCCTTGAACAGTGGGCCGTCGCAGTGGGGGCAGTAGGCCACGCCCTTGTTGCGGTACTCTTCCTCGCCCGGCACGCCCATCTGGCGCCAGCGGGCACCGGTGGACAGGATCAGGGTTTTTGACTGCAGGGTAGCGCCATTCTCCAGGCGAACCTCGTGCAGACCACCCTTCTCTTTCGCCGGGATCAGCTTCTCGGCGCGCTGCATGTTCATGATGTCCACGTCGTATTCATTAACGTGCTGCTCCATGGCAGACACCAGCTTCGGGCCCTCGGTGTAAGGCACGGAAATCAGGTTCTCGATGCCCATGGTGTCGGCCACCTGGCCACCGAAGCGCTCGGCAGCAATACCGGTGGAGATACCTTTACGGGCGGCATAGATGGCCGCAGAGGCACCCGCCGGGCCACCACCAATGACCAGCACTTCGAACGGATCGCGCTCGTTGATCTTCTTGGCTTCCTTGGCCGCTGAATTGGTATCCAGCTTGGCCACGATTTCTTCCAGGGTCATGCGGCCCTGGCCCCAGGGTTCACCGTTCATGAACACACTGGGTACCGCCATCACCTCGCGTCGCTCCACTTCGTCCTGGAACACGGCGCCGTCGATCGCGGTGTGTTTGATCTTCGGGTTCAGGATGCTGATCAGGTTCAGCGCCTGCACCACGTCCGGGCAGTTCTGACAGGACAGGGAGAAGTAGGTTTCGAATTCCAGCTCTTCGTCCAGGTCCTGGATCTGTTCGATCAATTCCTGGGACGCCTTGGACGGGTGACCGCCCACCTGCAACAGGGCCAACACCAGAGAGGTGAACTCGTGGCCCATGGGAATGCCTGCGAAGCGAACGCTGACGTCTGTGCCCACACGCTGAATGGCGAACGACGGGCGACCAACACGCTGGTCGCTCTCGGTGCGCAAGCCGATCTTGCTGGACATCGGCTCGATTTCCTCCAGCAGCTGCTTGAGCTCCTGGGACTTTTCGCTGTCGTCATACGCTGCCACCAGCTCAATCGGCTGCTGCAGCTTTTCCATGTATGCCTTCAGTTGTTGCTTGATGTTCGCGTCCAACATGTTCGGTGTTCCCCTTTAATGTCGTAAATCCAAGTCTTTGAAAGTAATCAGTTCGTGATCAGAAGATGGGAATAAGATAAAGACTGACTATCAAAACAGCAAATTGATAACAACAAATCAATTGATAGGCACCCGCTATCTCACTCCGGGCTTTCAATTAACAGATACGAAAAAGGCCCGCGATGCGGGCCTTTTCCTAAAGCATTGCCGTTACAGGCTCGCTTAGATTTTGCCAACCAGGTCCAGAGACGGCGCCAGAGTTTCTTCGCCTTCTTTCCACTTGGCCGGGCAAACTTCGCCAGGATGGTTGCGAACGTACTGAGCGGCTTTAACCTTGCGCAGCAGGTCGTCTGCGTCACGGCCAATGCCTTCGGCAGTGATTTCCATCGCCTGGATAACACCATCCGGGTCGATCAGGAAGGTAGCGCGGTCTGCCAGGCCCTGGCCTTCACGCATCACACCGAAGTTGTTGGTGATGGTGCCAGTCTGGTCGCCTACCATGTAGTAGTTGATCTTGCCGATGGTCTCAGAAGCATCGTGCCATGCCTTGTGGGTGAAGTGAGTGTCGGTGGACACAGAGAACACTTCAACGCCCAGCTTCTGCAGCTCTTCGTATTTGTCGGCCACGTCGCCCAGCTCGGTCGGGCAAACGAAGGTGAAGTCGGCCGGATAGAAGAAGAAGATGGCCCACTTGCCTTTCACGTCCGCTTCGGAGATTTCCACGAACTCGCCCTGTTTGAAAGCAGTGGCGTTAAACGGTTTGATTTCGCTGTTGATAATACCCATTTAAGAAGAACTCCTGTTGGTTCATTTGAGTAACGATTGAAAACAGTGCTTACGATACGGGCCAACCATAAAAAAGGAAAATTGATAATTTCCAAAATAAAGATAGATCCTGCCTATCGGCCATCTCTGAGACGACCGGAATCAACCCGTGACCGCATAAATAACGGGAACAGAGGCCTATGTGAGGGCAATCCGGTCAACTTCAAGATCACGGAAAACCCTTAGGGCCAGGGCAGAACCAGGCCAGGCCGCCGGTACAGCGGCCCACCCAGGCCCCGGAGCGTATCAACCGGCGAGTTCTACTTTATGGAAATCCAACACATTTTCTTCCGGAGACGCCTTGATCGCCGCCACTTCCTTGCGCTTCTTCAACAGGATGTAGGCAAAGCAGCTGAAGTACAGGGCAATCACCAGTGCCCCAACCCACTGGATACGCAGGAAATCCAGCTGGAACAGCATGGTCAGCCCGATCATGGCCACCAGGTTGAAGATCACGTAGTTGACCCGGCCCAGGCGCTGGGCGGTCAGGTTCAGGTTGTCGGTGTATAACCGGATCAGCGAATCCAGTGAGTTAATCACCATCAACACACCCACAAAGATCATGGCGATGTTGGTGAACGCGGCAATCTTCAGGCCCTCGGCATGGTAGTAGTAAAGCACGCTGAACCACACACCAATGGCAATGGACGGCACCACCAGCATGGCCAGTAGCAACTGCCAGGTCTTGATACCGGACACGAAGCGGGCGGTGAACTGGCCGATCATGATGCTCCAGGCGAACCACCAGAACAGGTAGAACTCGTGATAGTCATTGATCGGCAACACAAACTTGTTCAGGTTGCCAAAATACTCGCCCAGCATGCTCGCGGTGCCGAAGAAATCGGCCGGTGAGCCTTGCCCCAGCACAAAGGCCCGGAACCACATGCCCACGATGAGAGCGATAAACAGGAGACTGGAACCCACACTCAGGATTCGCACGTACTTGATCTTGGAACTGGAATACACCGCCAGCGCAATCGACAGAAACACGATCGCATAGAACGCCGGCACCACCCCGTCGTCACTGCTCAGCTCGGGCAGGTACCACGGCAGGTTCGCCAGCAGCAGATAAGCGGTGAACGCACAGGTGCCGATGATCACCACGTTGTTGATGAACTTCACCACCGGAATTTCAAAGAACTGCACCCTAGGCTCGATGATCGCGAAGTAGAAACAGGTCAGGAAGTAAAACCCCCAGATCAGGAACGCCCAGAAGCCGAATTCGATGGCCAGCGGGTTGGCGAAACCGTATTCCGGGTTGTCAGCCACATTGCCATAGCCGCCAAACTCGGTCAGCGGGAACATGATCAGCCCCACGTCCAGCCCGGAGGTGAACAGAATGGCAATGAAGACCAGCGTGCGAACCGGCGTCACGCCGATGCACTGCATGTCCCACCATTTGTACAGAATCAGGGCAATGGCGGCGAAGGTAAAAATCAGACCAGATGATAACCAGAGTGTCATACGCTCAGCCTCCGGTTGGTGTTACTCACTATATTGCACAGCATGGGTGTTCCTCCTCTACTCAATTGATTTCGAATCGGACACAAACCCAGGACTTGCCTATCCGGCGCCCAAGAACGGCACAAGGCCGCTGCGCTGATAGGGAAATCCTGAGGGCTTGCTACCCGGGCACCTTGCGCACCCGGGGTAGATCACGGTCGCGGGATTGCTATTAAACGGTTGCTAAAAAGCTAGGGGTGCGCCCGTTTGGCCTGGCCTGGGCGTTGGTGCACCTGCCACTGGTCATCCATGTCGACGGGTGCGGCCGAGGCCGGCAGGGGCTCCTTGCCCCGAATGAGGTCGGCGGCCCGCTCGGCCACCATGATGGTGGGCGCGTTCAGGTTGCCGTTGGGAATGGTCGGGAAAATGGAAGAATCCACCACCCGCAGGTTGTCGATGCCGCGCACCCGGGTCTCCGGGTCCACCACCGCCAACTCGTCGGTGCCCATCTTGCAGGTGCAGGACGGGTGATAGGCGCTTTCCACCGCCTGGCGGACGAAGGCATCGATGTCTTCATCGCTGGTGATGTGTTCTCCGGGCTGGATCTCCGCGCCCCGGTAGGCGTCCATGGCCGGCTGGTTGATGATCTCCCGGGTCAGGCGCACACAGTCCCGGAAACCTTCACGGTCGTCCTCGTGTTGCAGGTAGTTGAAGCGAATGCGCGGTGACTGCTTCGGGTCGGCCGACTGCACGTGCACAAAACCCCGGCTTTTCGGCTTGTTGTGGCCGATGTGCAGCTGGAAGCCATCGCCGGAGAATGCTTCCTTGCCGTCGTAGCGCATGGCCGCCGGCAGGAAATGGTATTGCAAGTCCGGCCACTCGACGCCCGGCTTGGAGCGGATAAAACCACAGGATTCAAAGTGATTGGTGGCGCCCAGGCCGTCCTTGCGCAGAATCCAGCGCACGCCGATCTTGAATTTGTTCCACCAGTCCAGCTTGCGGTTCAGGGACACCGGCTGGTTGCAGCGGAACTGGAAATAGAATTCCAGATGGTCCTGCAGGTTCTCGCCCACGCCGGGCAGTGCGTGCTCAACCTCGATACCGGCTTGTTTGAGCACCTCCGGGTTACCGATGCCGGAGAGTTGCAGCAGGTGGGGCGAGCCGATGGAGCCCGCCGAGAGCACCACTTCTTTGGCAGCCTGGACCTCATGCACCTTGCCGCCCTGCTCGTAACGAACGCCGGTGGCGGTCTTGCCGTCCAGCAATACCCGGTGCACCTGGGCGTGGGTGACCACGGTCAGGTTATCCCGGGCCATGGCCGGGCGCAGGTAGGCATTGGCGGTGGACCAGCGACGGCCGTTTTTCACCGTCATGTGCATGGGACCAAAGCCTTCCTGGCGCGCGCCGTTGTAATCTTTGGTTTCCATGTAGCCGGCGTCGACGCCGGCCTGAACAAAGGCCGAATACAGCGGGTTCTGCATGTTGTTGCCGTTGTTCACGCCCAGCGGGCCTTCGTTGCCCCGGTAGTCGTCACCACCGAAGGCCCAGGTTTCCGCCTTCTGGAAATACGGCAGCACATGGGCGTAATCCCAGCCGGTCGCGCCTTCCGCTTCCCACTCGTCGAAATCCCGGGCGTGGCCGCGCACATACACCATGCCGTTGATGGAGGATGAACCGCCCAGCACCTTGCCCCGGGGGCAATGCATTTCCCGGTTGTCCAGGTGCGGCTCCGGGTCGGTGTGGAACTGCCACGCGTATTTTCTGGTATTCATGGGAATGGACAGGGCCGTGGGCATCTGGATGAAGATGCTCTTGTCGCTGCCACCGGTTTCCAGCAGCAGCACCCGGTTGCCCGCATCCTCGGTGAGCCGGTTGGCCAGCACACAACCGGCCGAGCCCGCACCCACAATGATGTAGTCGTATTGTGCTTCTTTCATACACTTACTCCTCTGTGGCCTGCGGGATCAGAACGGTGCGTCAAGGTCTTTCATGCCCACATACACCGATTTGATCTGGGTGTAGTGGTCCAGCGTCACGCGCCCGTTCTCCCGGCCAATGCCGGAGAGCTTGTAGCCGCCCACGGGCATTTCCGCCGGGGATTCGCCGTAGCTGTTGATCCAGCAGATACCCGCCTGGATCTGGTGAATCACCCGGTGGGCGCGACGGATGTCGTTGGTGAACACGCCGGCGGCCAGACCCGTTTCAGTGTCGTTGGCCCGGGCAATCACCTCATCCTCATCGCGGAAAGTGAGCACCGACATCACCGGGCCGAAGATTTCCTCGCGCACGATGGTCATATCGTCGGTGCAATCGGTGAAGATGGTCGGCTCCACGAAGTAGCCGCCTTTCGAGTCGGCCGGTTCAAACGCCCGGCCGCCGTTGCTCAGGGTGGCGCCCTCGGACAGCCCCTTGGCGATGTAATCCAGCACCAGTTCCTGATGCTTTTTGGAGATCAGCGCGCCGAAGTTGGTGTCCGGGTTCATCGGATCGCCCGGGACAATGTTCTTGCGGGTGCGTTCCAGCAGGCGATCCATGAAGGCCGGGTAGAGGTCTTCGTGCACGAACACCCGGGTGCCGTTGGTGCAGATTTCGCCCTGGGTGTAGAAGTTGCCTACCATGGCGGCGGAGATAGCGTTCTCCAGATCCGCGTCATCGAAGATGATCAGGGGGGACTTGCCGCCCAGCTCCATGGTCACGTCTTTCAGGGTGGAGGCGGAGGCTTCCATGACCTTTTTGCCGGTGCCCACCTCGCCGGTGAACGACACCTTGGCGATGGCTGGGCTATGGGTCAGCCACTGCCCCACTTCGGCGGCGCCCTGAACCACGTTGAACACGCCCGCCGGCACACCGGCCTCGATGAAGATCTCCGCCAGCTTCACCGCGCCCATCGGGGTTTCTTCCGACGGCTTGAAGATCATGGCATTGCCGGTGGCCAGCGCCGGGGCCGACTTCCAGCAGGCAATCTGCAGCGGGTAGTTCCAGGCACCAATACCGGCACAGATGCCCAGGGGCTCGCGGCGGGTGTAATAAAAATCGCCGCCCAGATCCTGCTGGTTGCCTTCGATGGACGGCGCCAGGCCGGCAAAGAATTCGATGGCATCGGCGCCGGTGGTCACATCCACGGCTTCGGCTTCCTGCCAGGGCTTGCCGGTGTCTTTCACTTCCACGGCGGCCAACTCATCGTTCCGCTCGCGCAGCAATGCCACCGCCTTAAGCAGAACCCGGCTGCGCTCGACCATCGGCATGGCGGACCACTGGAGAAAACCAGCCCGTGCGCTTTCAATGGCCGCTTCCTGGATGGCCTCATCGGCCACTTCCACTTCGTAGATGACCTGGCCGGTGGCCGGGTTTACCACCGGGAAGGTCTCACCGGTGGTGTTGGCCAGAAACCGGCCGTGGATAAAGTTACGGACAACAGGAACCGTTGCTGCTTCAGACATGATCCGGAAAATCCCTCAATTGGGTGACTTCAGGCCTTGTGGGCCGTTTCATTCAATGGGCTCAGGCGCGAGCCTGGGCCAGCGTCTCGTGGACAAACTTCTTGCACAGGCGCTCGCCCGCTTCGAAGTGCTCGGACGGGTCCGCACTCAGGGCACTGCGCAGCCAGAAACCGTCAATCAGTGCGGCGGTCTGTCGGGCCGCCTCGGTGGCGCTGTCCGCCGGCAGTACCTGGGCAAAGGAATACCGCAGGTTGCTGTACAGCCGGGCGTTGTTGATCTGCTGCAACCGGTGCAGCCCCGGCTCGTGCATGGCCCGCGACCAGAAACTCAGCCAGGTCTTGGCTGCCAGCGCCGAGCGCTGGAATTCCGAGAAGTTGGATTCAATGATGCAATCCAGCCGCTGCTTGGGAGAGCCGTCGGTTTTTGCCATGCGCTCCAGCAGCTCCCCACCAAGCTGATCCAGCAGGTGGCGCAGGGCTGCTTCAATCAGCCCCTGCTTGCCGCCGAAGTAGTGGCTGATGATTCCCGATGACATCCCCGCCCGCTTGCTGATGCTGACAATGGTGGTGTTCTGCATGCCCAGCTCGGCAATCGACTCCATGGTGGCGTCGATCAGTTGCTGGCGACGGGTGTCTTTCATTCCGACTTTTGGCATGGCAACTCTCTGAAAAATCCGTTATTTCCCGACCCTTCAGTAAGCTATAGGCCGAGCCATCTTTTATTAATTGAACGTTCAATTAATAAAAAGGTTACAGAAAAGAATGATTGGTTTCAAACCAACTAAAATGAAAAAGGGTGAAGAAAGCGATCGGCAGCGACCTCATAATCTGTCACGAACTGGCCTTCATGCGAGTTATCGGTGACGATTCCATCAAGTAGCGCACCCTTACATTATGATCTAAAGTTATTCATACATGTCATAACAAAAATAGGAGCGACTGATGGCCACTATCGTGATTGTGGGTGCTGGCCTGGGCGGCATGCCCATGGCGTTCGAGATGCGCGAACTGGCCCGAAAAACCGATCGCATCGTGATGATCTCCGACAAGGACTACTTCCACTTTGTGCCCTCCAACCCCTGGGTGGCGGTGGACTGGCGCCAGCCTGAAGACATCAAGATTCCCCTGGCCGGCGTGCTCGCCAAACGCAACGTGGAGCTGATCGTCGACACAGTCACACGGGTGGACCCAGACGGCCACAAGGTGATTCTGGCGGACGACTCCAGCGTCGAATACGACCACCTGATCCTCGCCACCGGGCCACGGCTGGCGTTCGATGAAGTGGAGGGCCTCGGGCCGGACGGGGGATTTACCCAGTCCATCTGCCACGTAGACCACGCCGACAAGGCCCGCAATCGCTGGCAGTCATTTGTTGAGAATCCCGGCCCGGTGGTGGTTGGCGCGGTGCAGGGGGCGTCCTGTTTTGGGCCGGCCTATGAGTATGCCTTCGTGATGGACCGGGACCTCCGCCAGCGCAAAGTTCGCGACAAAGTCCCGATGACGTTTGTAACACCGGAGCCTTACATCGGCCACCTTGGCCTGGGCGGTGTGGGCGACAGCAAGAGCATGCTCGAATCGGAACTGCGCCAGCACCACATCAACTGGATCTGCAATGCCCGTGTCGAGAAGATCGAGGACGGTCTGATGCATGTGGTGGAAGTGGATGACGAAGGCAACGAGAAAAAGAGACACGAACTGCCCTTTGACTATTCCATGATGCTGCCGGCCTTTACCGGCATTGAAGCCGTCCGGGGCATCGAGGGCCTGGTGAATCCGCGTGGATTCATCATCATCGACGAGCATCAGCGCAATCCCACCTACCCTGACATCTGGGGCATCGGCGTGGCGGTGGCCATCGCCCCTCCCGGCAAGACACCATTGGCCGTGGGCGTACCCAAGACAGGCTTCATGATCGAAAGTATGGTGACGGCAACGGCGCATAACATCCGGGCAGTACTGGATGATAAGGAACCGGAAAGCGAAGCCACCTGGAACGCGGTCTGCCTCGCCGACATGGGCGATACCGGCATTGCCTTCGTGGCCATTCCCCAGATTCCGCCACGCAACGTGAACTGGATGAAAAAGGGAAAGTGGGTGCACTACGGCAAAATCGCCTTCGAGAAATATTTCATGCACAAGGTGCGTGCCGGCAGCAGCGACCCGATCTATGAACGGTATGTGATGAAGACCCTGGGCATCGACAAACTCAAGCATCACTGAGCCATGCGGTGCGTAAAGCCGTAAACGGTTTTGCCAGGCCCGAAGAATTTTCAGGTCCCTGGGGCCTTGCGGTTCGCAGCAATGGGCTATTATGGGAAGTGGATGGCCTGACCTTTGTTTTCGAAACCGAGGCCTCCCGGAGGGCTGAACCGTGACAGCACAACAGGACGTCATCGTTTTCTACGATGAACGCATGCTGGCTCATTTCCCGGACACCAATGCGGAGTTCCTGCCGGGCCGGCTGGACAAGCGCGTACGCTCAATCCTGTCAGGACTCTACATTCCCTGGAAATACCCGGAACACCCCGGCCGGATTACCGCCATCATGGAGCTGCTGGCCCGGGAGCCCATACCAGGCGTGAGCATTGAGCCCGGTATGGCCGCAACGCTTGATCAACTATCCCGGGTCCACACCCGATCCTTCCTTGACGACATTTTCTCATTGCGCAACCAAAGCGCCTGGCTGGATGTAGACACCACCGCCGTCTCTCCCGGTAGTGTCCAGGCGGCCGAAGTGGCAGCCGGCACGGCAATCGCCGCCGTGGAAGCGGTGGTGTCAGGGCGGGCCAAAAGCACGTTCGCAGTGATCCGCCCACCGGGCCACCATGCGGAGCCGGTGCGCGCCCGAGGTTTCTGCCTGTTCAATAACGTGGCGGTAGCGGCGGCCCATGCTCAGGATGCATTAGGCTGCAAAAGGGTTCTGATCGTCGACTGGGATGCCCACCACGGCAATGGTACCCAGGATATCTTCTGGGCCGACCCCAGTGTGCTGTTCTTCGACCTTCACCGGGCAGCGCCCTTTTACCCCGGCACCGGTGCGCTAGCCGACGTTGGCGCCGGGCGCGGCGAAGGTACTACCGTGAATGTGCCCATGCCTGGCGGTGCCGGCGATACCGCTTACCTGAAGGCTCTCCGGGAAATTCTGGTGCCCGCGGCCGATTACTTTGAACCGGACCTGGTGCTGGTATCAGCCGGTTTTGACGCACACTGGTTCGACCTGGCCCTGAACGTTTCTTACGACGGGTTCGCCAGCATGACTGGCATCATCCAGGACATTGCCGACAAGCACTGCGATGGCCGACTGGCCATGATTCTGGAAGGGGGCTACAACACGGAATCCCTGTCCCGGGGCGTGCATTCGGTATTAAAAGTCCTCGCCGGCGAAACGCCCGGCGAGCCAAAGGCCTGCGGTGTTGAAGAAGTGGATGCCGCCATCGCCTTTCACCAAGGCGCGTTTGACGCCGGGCCATAGAATCACTCGTTGCAGGGTTTCAGGAACACACATCAGCCACAAAGTGGTAATGACTGCGACCCGTCTCCTTCACGGTATACATGGCCTGGTCAGCAAGTTTGATCAGTTGCTCCGGATCTTCACTGTCGAACGGATAGAGCGCAATGCCAATGCTTGCACCCACGTAAAGTTGCTCCTGCTCCACCTTAAAGGGCTGCTCCAATGCCGCCAGCAACTTACTGGCCATGGCCTCCGCGCCGACGCGGGCGGTAGACATGGACAGATAGCCGGTAATCACAAACACGAATTCATCGCCGCCAAAGCGGGCAAAGGTGTCCGAGTCACGAACAATACTCTCCAAGCGCTCAGCCACCTGTTGCAGTACAGCATCACCCGTATCGTGACCGTACTGGTCATTGATCGGTTTGAAACCATTCAAATCAAGAAACAGCACCGCGCCGCCACTACGTTCACGGCGGGCACGGGACAGAGCTCGCTCCAGCCGGTCGTCCACCAGTAGACGGTTAGGCAGTCCGGTGAGGGCATCGTGGGTGGCCAGGTGGGCCATTTTGGCGTCGTGCTGACGCAGTCGGGACATCTCGCTGGCCATGCGCAGATTAATTGCCCGGCGCAACCGGCTGGCGCCGGCGCGATGGTGACGCTCCCACGGCAAGCTCTGGCCACGGATCTTTTGGGTCCAGGCCTGGAACGATTGCCTGGGGGAAATCCGGGCTTCGCCGACCTGTCCGGTTTGCATTATCGTCTTGTCGGGTTCACCAGCCCAACTGATTTCCCTGGGCCGCTCGCTGCGCAGGAATATCAGGTACTCGTCACTCGCATGGGACAAGGGAACAAACAGGTAACCACACACCCACTCCATACTGTGGCGTAGCGCATCCGGGACGCATTCGGAACTGGCCATTCCGGAACGGCCCTTTTTGCGAATAGCCTCACGCAGAGCCAGAAGCCGGTCCAAATCCAGATCACGACCAAAGTGATAGCACAGGCCGTCCAGTCGCAGAAAGACGGCGTCACTCTCAAAAGCTGGCAGTAACTCCTGCAAGCCCGCCAGCCCCGTCTCCAGATCCAGTGTCGCCTGAAACGGTGCGTTGAACCGGTCGATCGCCCGCCCGAGCCGTGACATCCGGTGATCAAATTCTCGGTTCAGTGCCAACTGCAGGTTTTCACTGACCACCTGGGACACCATCTTGCAAAACGTGCGTATTGGCTGACTCAGGTAGTTTGGCTTGTCGCCATGGCAGACAATCATGCCCCACAGGCGCCCCTCCGGCATCAATGACATGGTCAGTGACGATACCGTGCCCATGTTGCGCATGTATTCCCGGTGAATAGGGGAAACACTGCGTAACTGGGTGTAGGTCATATCCAGCTCGCCGGTCCGGGGATTCTCAACGGGCAGCAGTGGAACCGGCGTGTAATGCACATTGCTGATTCGGCGAATGCGGTTGATCTGATACAGCCGCCGCGCTTGCGCGGGAATGTCACTGGCCGGGAAGTGCTGCCCCAGAAACCGCTGTTCACCGTCGGCCCTGTCTTCGATGATGATCTGGCCGTTCCACTCGGCATCAAACCGATACACCATGACACTCTCGTGCCCAGTTACCTCACGAACCTGTCGAGCAGTCAGTTCCAGCAGCCGGTCTGGATCGCCGACCCGCTCCAGATCGTGGAAAAAGTTGCTCAGTTGGCTGAACAGTCGGTAGGTTAGAAGTTGATCATCGTGGGGAAGCGGCTCCATTTCCACCAGAATACCGCTTTCGTTATGGTGCCCGCGCATGACAAACGCCTTGTCACGATACCGGACAGGCTGCAATGTTGGATAATCATTGAATGGGTTGGTCAATATCTTCAACAGGAAAACCAGAACCCCTTCTCCCAGCAGCTCGGGCAATGCCATGCCCAGCAACGACTCCGGCGCCAATCCCAGCCAGACATCGGTGTTTCGGCTCAGCTGGATGATCGTAAACTCGTCGGGGTCCAACACCAGCAACAAACCATCGGGTTGGATGGCACCGGGCACATGAATCGGCTCCTTGTCACAGTTATTAAGGCCATAAGTGGCGGAGGAGGAGCTCACTGGGGTAAAACCTCTCGGTGCTCAGAGTGAGACAAGCCCTGGAACGCCCGGAAAAACAGGGCAAACGTGTCACGGGCAGCGTTTATGGATTCTTGAATTGCCCCATCTTCAGAAGCAGCATCCAGCAGATTTTCCAACTGACGCCAGAGAGGCTTCAGGTGCGGCTGGCCATCCTGGTAAAAACTCATAGGGGTATCCGGGCCCAGACTCTGCGCCAGCTTCGGGGCGATCATGCGGGCGCCGAAGCCGGCGCCAAGCAGCACATAACAGCAGCCGAGCGCCTGTGACCGAGCACTCATCTGAAAAGGAAATGACAAAGATGCCGGCACAACAGGCTGATCACCCATCGCCCGTAAGTCACTGGCGAGCCGGGACGAGGCGGTAAACCAATGCCAATGAAATGTTTCCCGGGGAAGGGTGCCGAGGAATGGGGCCATCATGCCCTCAAGGTGTGCATAAAGGCCGTACTGGCATTGCAGGAGTGAGCGGTATTCATCAATCGAAAAGTCCGGCGCCAATAACTGGCGCATGACGGGCAAGGCCTCCAGCTGCCGATGCTGGCGCTGGGTTGCCTCCTTGAGGAGGGGCAGGTACTTCACAGCCCGGGAGCTCCTTGAACAATAAATTCTGTTAACGGCATGTCTACCGACGCCGGTAATGCGGGTCTGTCCAGCACGCGGGAAGCGGCTCGCCTGATGGAAAAGCCAGATCGCTCTTGGCGTAGAATTCCGCATCCTGGGTCTCTTCGCCGTAATGCAGGCGGCCTTCAATCCGGTCCACGTGGGGGTCAAAGAGAGACGCGGTATCCAGCACCTCAATTAGGTGTCCGTTGCTCTTGTCAGCGACAAACATAATCACGCTCCTTTTCCGGATTCGTTACTTCAAACGTAACAGAGAACCGGGCAAAGCGCATAACGGGAGGGAAAAGAGTACTTCGAGGAGGAAGAAGACAGCCCCAGGGCAGGCCAAAGCCCACCCCGAAGCCGCTTAACCGCTTACTTCATTTCGGAAACGATCTTGAAGGTATCGTTTGCGATCACGAATTCTTCGTTGGTCGGGATAACGAAGATGCGTGAAGAAGAGCCGTTGGTGGCAATGTCACGAGCTTCCTTGGAACGCTTGTTGTTCTTGACCGGGTCGATCACCAGGCCCATGGCGTCCAAACCGGCACAGACTTTTTCACGGATCAATGCGGCGTTCTCACCGATACCGCCGGTGAAGCACAGTGCGTCGATGCCATCCAGTGCCGCTACGTAGGAGCCCACGTATTTCTTGATGTTGTAAGCCACCATGTCCACCGCCAGGCGGCAGCGGTCGTCACCGTTCTGCATGCCATCCAGCACTTCACGCAAGTCCGAAGATTTGCCGGAAATACCCTGGATACCGGATTTCTTGTTCAGAATGTTCAGCGCTTCGTCGATGGTCAGGTTTTCCTGGCGCATCATGTACTGCAGTGCGCCGGCACCGATATCGCCTGCACGAGTACCCATCATCAGACCCTGAACCGGAGTCAGACCCATGGAGGTGTCGATACACTCACCATTCTGAACGGCGGACACCGAGGAACCGTTGCCCAGGTGACAAACCACGATCCGGGTATTGTGCTTCTTGTCCAGCATCTTCCGAGCTTCGTTGGACACGAAGAAGTGCGAGGTGCCGTGGAAGCCATACTTACGGATCTTGTGCTTGGAGTACTGGTCATACGGCAGCGCGTACATGTACGCGTAATCCGGCATGGTCTGGTGGAACGCGGTGTCGAACACAGCCACGTTCGGCTTGCCCGGCATCAGCTCACGGCAGATTTCCATACCCATGATGTTGGCCGGGTTGTGCAGCGGGGCCAGCGGGATCAGGTCTTTCATTTCATTGATAACTTCATCAGTTACCAAGACCGAAGCGGAGAACTTCTCCCCACCATGAACCGCGCGATGGCCAATAGCATCGATTTCATCTGTGGAGTTGATGACCTTGCCTTCGCCGCTGGTCAGCGTTCTGAGTACAGATTCGATCGCCTCTTTGTGAGTCGGCATATCGACGTCCATCTTCAATTCACGGTCGTCGCCAAACTCATGCTTCAGAACACCGTCAATACCGATCCGCTCACAGATACCGGCGGCCAGGGTTTCCGCGGTCACCGGGTTCATCAGCTGATACTTCAGCGAGGAACTGCCCGCATTCAGGATAAAGACCAACATATTCTGCTTCCTCTGAATTTTTATAGTATGTCGTTAACGTAATTACTTGACCTGGGTTGCAGTGATGGCAACCAGGTTGGCGATGTCATCAACCGAGCAGCCCCGGGACAGATCGTTCACCGGCTTGGCCAGACCCTGGATGATCGGGCCATGGGCAGCGGCGCCAGAGAAGCGCTGAACCAGCTTGTAACCAATGTTGCCGGCTTGCAGATCCGGGAAAACGAGTACGTTGGCGTGACCAGCCACGTCAGAACCCGGCGCTTTCTTGGCACCGATGGCTTCCACAATCGCGGCATCTGCCTGCATCTCGCCATCAAACGGGAAATCGACGTTACGCTGTTCCAGCAGGCTAACGGCCTCCTGAACCTTGTCGACCAGCGGATGCTTGGCGCTGCCCTTGGTGGAGAAAGAGAGCATGGCCACTTTCGGATCGATACCCACCACGTTCTTGGCGGTGGCGGCGGTGGCACAGGCGATATCCGCCAGCTGTTCGGAGTTGGGATCCGGCAGAACCGCGCAGTCGGCAAACAGGATCAGGCCGTTATCACCGAACTTGCCGTCCACGGTTTCCATCACGAAGCTGGAGGAAACGGTGTTGATGCCCGGCGCGGTTTTCACCACCTGGATCGCGGCTTTCAGCACGTCGGCAGTCGGAGCGCTGGAACCGGCCACCAGGCCATCGGCATCGCCCAGACGAACCATCATGCAGCCGAAGAAACGCGGCTCGGTGGTCATGATTTCCCGGGCCTCTTCGACAGTCATGCCCTTTTTCTTGCGCAGCTCAACCAGCTCTTCAACGTAGCGGTCCAGGTGCTCAAAGTTGTTGGGGTCGACAATGGTTGCACCGTCAATGTTGGCGTTGCAGGAAGAGGCGTCGGCCTTGATGGTGTCTGCGCTACCAATCAGGACCACATTGGCGGTCTTTTCTGCCAGCACCTTCTCGGCCGCCTTCAGCACCCGCTCGTCATCAGTTTCCGGCAGAACAATGGTCCGCAACTGCGACTTCGCTTTTTCTTTGATGCTTTTAATCAAACCCATGTCATTCACCCTTTTCAACTTTGTATTTGTGAACTTTTAAATTTTGACCAAGGCATAGGGAGACTTGTGAGCACCCGGGCCGAAGAGCCAGGACTGACGACCAATGACCCGCCTAAGCAAACAAACCCGAAAAGGCCGTTACCCGGGCTAGTGATCGTGCCAAAGTGGTGCATCCCTTATGGTAGATCTAACAGGTATAAGTACTAGAAGCATAAACGTCCCTTTCTGGAGCGGTCAACAGGCGATAGGTAGTACATTTGGCCAATCGTCAATCGGGGTTTTCCGCATACAAAGGTGATGGCAGACTTCCAGAATTGTGATAGTGTACTAGTACATGAATACACAATACCTGAACGAATTGCTCGAGCACCTGGAAGAAATGCAGGCCGAAGGCGCCCTGGAAACGGCCCTGCGCGACCTGCTGACCACCTCAGAGCTGACCGAAATCTGCAATCGCCTCCAGATCCTGCGAAGGCTGGAGGCTGGCGTGCCCCAACGGGAAATCGCCCGGGAACTGGGCGTGGGTATCGCCACCGTCACCCGGGGCGCCCGCGCCCTGCGAAACAAACAACAGAAGCAGAGCCCGCAATGAGTGAAAAACCGGCCCGCATCACCCTGCCGCGCAAGCCACATTACGTGACCCTGGCGGCCGACATCGATTTCTTCGGCCTGTTCAAGAAAATCGAGAAACGCTTCGACAACTGCTTCATGCTGGAGTCCCTGGGCGAAGAAAGCCACATGGCCCGCCACTCCATCATCGGCTTCGACCCAGAGCAGATCCTCTGGGCCACCGAGGGCGAGCTGCACATTCAGGAACGCAGCGGCGAGGTGAACAGCTACGCCAGCAACAACCCCTACTACCTGCTCCGCGAAATCGTGCCCCAGGACATCATCTCCCGGAAGTACGCCGGCGGGCTGACCGGTTACATCGGCTATGACTGCATGAACTACTTCGAGCCGAGCCTGAAACTCCAGCACAGCGAGATGTTCGACGTGTTCCGGTTCGGGGTGTTCAAGGATGGCCTGATTCTCGACAAGATGACCGGTGAAGTCATCTATTTCCACTACGATCACAGCCGTATGCAGCTGATCGAGGATATTCTTGCCGAACCAGCCAGCGAAAACGGCCCGCTGAAGGTGACCGCCGATGGCGAGACCATGAGCAAGGCGGAGCACGCCGACGCGGTGATGAAAGTAAAGCAGGACATCATCGACGGCAAGGTGTTCCAGTGCGAGGTGGGCTTCAAGAAGCGCTTCCGCCTCGAAGGCGACAGCATCAACCTTTACGAGCAGCTGCGCGAGGTGAACCCCTCCCCGCAGATGTACTACGTGAAGTTCGGCGACCAGAAACTGATCGGCGCCAGCCCGGAGCTGCTGTTCCGTCTGCGCCAGGGTGAAATGGAAACCTTCCCACTGGCCGGCACCACCAAGCGGGGTGCCAACGACGTGGAAGACACCCAGTACGCCCGCACCCTGCTGAACGACCCGAAAGAGATCGCCGAGCACAACATGATTGTCGATCTGCACCGCAACGACATCGGCCGGGTGGCGCGCTTCGGCACCGTAAAAGTGCGCAGCCTGATGGATATCAAGCGGTTCAGCCACGTTCAGCACATTTCCAGTGAAATCGTCGGCATTATTTCCGAAGATCACGACATGTTCTCGGCCCTGGCCAGCAACTTCCCGGCGGGCACCCTGACCGGTGCGCCCAAGATCGAGGCCATGAAAATCATCGACGACCTCGAGTGCGACGGCCGCGGCCCCTACGGCGGCGCGGTCGGCCACTTCTCGTTCAACGGTGACTGCACCTTCGCCATTCCCATCCGTACGGTATTCGCCAAAGGCGAGGATGCCTACGTGCAAACCTGCGGCGGCAACGTTTACGACTCCAACCCGGAAGACGAATACGAGGAAATCCGGCGCAAGTTCGCCGGCACCAAGAAGGTCCTGGACAAGTTCAGTGCGGAGGGCGAGGCATGAAGGTTTACATCATCGACAACTACGACTCCTTCACCTACAACCTCTACCAGTACATCGGTGAAATCCTCAGCACCGAGCGCCACCGGGGCCGGCTGGAGCAGTTCGAAATCGTGGTTAAGCGCAACGACGAAGTAACCCTATCGGATATCCGTGCCGCCGCGCCGGACCGCATCATCATTTCCCCGGGCCCGGGTTCGCCCGAAGATCCGGCCTATTTTGGCGTGTGCGCCGAGGTCATCCGGGAGCTGGGCCCGATCACTCCCCTACTGGGCGTGTGCCTGGGCATGCAGGGCATTGTGCATGTGTTCGGCGGCAAGGTGGTGAAGGCTACCCTGCCCATGCACGGCAAGATCAGTCCCATCAGCCACACCGGCGAAGGCGTGTTTGCCAACACCCCGGACCAGCTGGAAATCATGCGCTACCACTCCCTGATGGCGGAGGCCGAGAGCCTGCCGGAATGCCTGAAAGTGACTGCCGTGGTGGGCGACCCGCCGGTGGACAGCTTCGACGACCACACGCGCATCCACCAGGGCGGCGATTTCGAAATCATGGGCGTGAAGCACAAGGACCACCCGATTCACGGCATCCAGTTCCATCCGGAATCGTTTGCAACGGAAGGTGGCAAAGAGTTGATTGCGAACTTTCTGTTTCAGTGAGGGCGCAGAAAAAGGGGGGAGAATGGATGCCCTCAGAAGCGGGCATCCATTGATGACAGCTCTTACGCGTCGTCGGACATCTGCGTCATGTCCATCACATAACGGTGGGCAATGTCGCCCTTGCTCATCACGTCATAGGCGCTGTTGATCTCATCCGGGCGGATGATTTCGCAGATCGGATGGATATCGTGCTCGGCACAAAAATCCAGCACCTCCTGGGTCTGCTTGATGCCACCGATCAGGGAACCGGCAATACGGCGGCGACCCATGATCATCGGCACAGTCATGAACTCCTTCATCGGACCCACCTGACCCACAATCACCAGGGTACCGTTGATGTCCAGCAGCGAGGTATAGGGCGTCACATCGTGCTCAACCGGCACGGTATCGATGATCAGGTCCATGGAAGAGGCCGCGTTTGTCATCGCCTCTTCATCGGTTGAGGCCAGAACGCCGGTAGCTCCGATAGAGCGGGCTTCTTCCTCTTTTTTCTTGGAACGGCTCAGTACGGTCACTTCCGCACCCATGGCCACCGCCAGTTTGACCGCCATATGGCCCAGGCCGCCCAGGCCAATCACGCCCACCCGGCTGCCTTTGCCGATGTCCCAGGTACGCAGCGGTGAGAAGGTGGTGATACCGGCACACAGGATGGGCGCGGCACGGGACATATCCAGACCTTCGGGAATGCGCAGGACAAATTCTTCGCGCACCACAATGTGCTTGGAATAACCACCCTGGGTAATTTCACCGTCGATTCGGTCCGGCGCACCGTAGGTGGGGGTCATGCCGTGACGACAGTACTGTTCCTCGTGGTCGTGACACTGATCGCACTCCTGGCAGCTGTCCACCATGCAGCCAACACCAACCTTGTCGCCCACTTGGTAATGGGTCACTTCCGGGCCCACATCGGTCACACGGCCCACAATTTCGTGACCGGGAACCAATGGATAGGGCTGTGGCCCCCAATCACCGTTGACCGTGTGCAGATCGGAGTGGCAAACGCCGCTGTACAGAATTTCGATAGCCACGTCGTTCGCGCGCAGGGCACGACGCTCGAAGTGGAAAGGCTTCATGTGCGCATCGGACGAATACGCCGCATAACCAACCGTTTTCATGAATACTCCTTGCACAATGGCTGAGATAAGTGAACAGAAGGCGCAATCACCTTTGCGCCAACAGTGGCACTCATTCTACGCAAGGCAAGGGCCTGTGGGTCTGTCGGATTTTGTCTATTGCTTGCCCGATTCTCCAACATCCCAGCCATCTTCCTCATACGACCACTCTTCGGATGACTCGGTAATGGGTTCACCTTCCTCATCCTGGAGCTGGTAATCGTAGGCTGCCTGGAGGCCGGTATCCTCTTCGGCTTCCTCATCAGGCTCCCACTCCAGATAGCGCGGATACAGGGGCGATAGCATGGCCACCACGATGCCCAGCACGGCAAAAATGGAGAAACCATTGGCATAGCCAAGCTCATCCACCAGCAAACCGACAACCGGGGACCCAGCTGCCTGGCCGAGAGACACCGCCACGAAGGGCAGCACCGGCCCCATGGACAGCCGGCCAGGGAGCAGGCGAATGCCCGTCATCAGGTACAGACCGGTCAGACTCATGTACGCCAGGCCAAATACCAGCGCAGAAAACACGGCTATCACAATCTGCCCGGGGCTTGCCGCCAGCAACGCCAGGCTGGAAGCCAGCATCATCAGCATCAGTGCCTGGGTGATGGGCGGGTTGTTTCGATCTGCCAGGTCCGCCACTACGGCGCCACCCAAACCGGCAATGCCCACCCCCAGCCATAACCAGGCGGTGGATCCTGCTGGCAAGGCACCCAGAGTGGAAGCAAGATCCGGCGCAAAGATCCAGTAGGCCGCTGAGACAAAACCCATGGCGAAGGCAAACAGCGACAACCGGAAAAGCCGCCACCACTGCAGGGCACTGATCGGCGGTTGCGCCGCGTTCGCTGGCCGCACCCGGGATACCGAAGGAATGAAATACCAGGTGGCCACCAGCCCGATTACCGCCAGCACCGCGAAGGCCATATAAGCCCACCGCCATTGCCCGGCCATAAACAGGACTGCCGGCACGGCAACCGCCACGCCAACACTGGTGCCCGCGTTCATTACCGAGCTGACGCGGCCGTGCACAGAACGATCCACCAATGCCTGCATAGCCGCCGTCAACGCAGGCATCATCAGCCCGGTACAGATACCGCAGGCAATAACCCCAACACTCAGGGAAACCACGCCGGACGCCTGGCTGATCAACCCCAGGCCCACGGCACCGAATACACCGGAGGCCATAGCAGTATTACGCGCACCCAGGCGAATCGCGGAAAGCGGCGCCACCAACGTGGCAAAGACAAAACTGATCAATGGTAGCGCGCCAATGACACCCACCATGTACGGGGTCAATTGGAGGTCATCACGGATGGGAGGAACAAACAGACCGAAGGCAAAACGGGCCAGGCCGTAGCTGATGGCAATCAGCAAGGCACCCAGAAGCGCAAATGTAGTGCTGGATGGAGCCTTCATGCCACCTCCGCCAAGTTGGCCTTAAAAATTGGAGCCGGTAAAAATACTGACTCTGGCATGATGGAGTGTGGCAGCTACCTCTGTGGTTTCAAGGTGGACAGTCTCATCATGGCCCCAGCCAATGGCAACAAGCTGCTTTTCTGGCCGAGTCATCCTGAAAGGTCGTTAAGCACCGCCTTCACAAATGGCGCCTTGCGCTTCACATACGCCTCCTGGTCGGTCACACCTTCAGACAGAATGGCTTTCTTCTGGCGCTCGTAGTCCATCCGCACCTGCGGATTGGCCAGCAGGTAATCCCGGTAGGCGCGCTGGCGTTGGTGTTCCTCGGAGTGTTTTTGAATCACATGGGCGTGAATGAGGTACTTCCGGCCTTCGAACAGTACCGCGCCGTCCTTGCGGGGGCGTTCCGGCGGGAAGGGTTTGGCGGATGCCTGCTCCTGGAAACCCAGCGTTTTCAGGTGCTTGACCGCCGCCTGCAACTGGCTTTCAGGGTAGAGTACCGACAGATCAATGATGCCCTTGCCACCGACCTTCGCCGAGGTGGAACCAAAGTGCATCACCTCGATCTCGTCCGTTTCAATAAACCGGATCAGCGCCTGGGCGACGGCCAGGTAGGTTTCTGTCCAGGGTTTGAACTCGGCTTTTATGATTTCATACGGCAGGATTTCCATGAATCGCTCGCTCCTTCTTTACAGCCAGCCTCGCAATTTGGCGGCAAGGTAAGGCGCCAACGCCGTAACCGCAAGCACCACGGGCCAGAGGTTACCGCCCTTGAAGGAATAGGCTTCCAGCATCACCGACCAGGACTTGCCCTGCCCCAGCCCGAAGGAGAACTCGAACACCAGGGTCAGCGCCAGCCAGCCAAAGCCCACCAGCCAGTATTGAATGGGTGCCTCCGGTTTCACCCAGGGAAGGGACAGGTAGGCCACCCCCAGAATCAGCGCCGACAAGAGCAAACCGCTCAATACCAATGCGGCGGGGGTACCAAACCTGGGCATGAGGACAAACTCACGCAGAAAGCCGTTGGCCATGGCCAGCATCAGGATCGCGATCCAGATAGCGATTGCTTTGAGGGCAAGTGAGATGGCCATGGTTGTCTCAGCCCTGATGACGCTCTCGCAGCAGCGAGTAGACCTCGTACACCGCCGCCATTTTCTGTTCATCAGCAGACAAGTCTTCCGCCAGACCCTGCTCCAGGCGCTCCATCAGCTCCGGTGGCACATTACGCTGCAGCCAGCCCTCAACCACACGTAACAACGCACGTTCATCCGGCCCGCCAATATTCAGCCAGTACATGTAGGGCACCAGCTCAGGATTGCGCATGTAGAACGCCGGATACACCTCCGGTTCAAAGTCATCACTGGCGCGGAAGCCAAACGTGAACGGATCGCCCGCGTTATCCACAAACGTGACCGACACCGAGCCTGCCTCGGTGGTGATGTTAGCCTCGCGGAGGGTAATAGGCTGTTCAAGATCCGGAAGAGCGGTGATGTAGTACTGGAACACGATGCCGGTGAACAGCAGAAGAATCAGTGTGGCCAGGGCGATGGATTTTTTCATACAGATCCTATGGTTGATCAGTGTCAGGCGCGTGCCGACAGTTTAAAGCCATCGCGGCATCCGGGCGATCACCATTTCCACTCTTTTGGGCAAGGGCTTGTCGCGCCGGGTGCATAGGTACAGGGTTTCACTCACCGGATGGTCAAGCGGATACGCGCAAATGGCTTCTGGCTTTGGGAAAGCTTCCACGGCATGGGCGGGCAACACGGTAAACCCCAGCCCTAGGCTGACCGGCTCCAGAATCAACCCGATCTGGTTTGAAAACCCCTTTTTCGGAAACAGCTGGCTGTGCTGAAACTCCGGGTAATTGGCGCCCAGCAGCAGATCAGCGTGATGACTGCCGTCCGGGTGATCAATAAAGCCCAAAGCCATGAGTGCTTCCCAGTTGGGATCGGTGACAGACGCAGGCGTTACCAGCAACAGCGATTCCCACGCAATGGGCTGGCTGACAACCTCGGCGCTGACCGGCTTCGACGTCATCAACCCAATGTCCGCCGCCTGCCTGGCAACAGCCGCCTCCACATCCGCATTGGGCGCAAAGCGATAATCCATCACCAGCCCGGGATGCTCGCTCTGCAACGCCAGCAACTGTGGATACAGTTTCAGCCCGACACTGCCCGGCGACATGACCCGCACAGTGCCGGTGTACGGCGGGTCATCGCTCACCACCTGTTCCAGGTTCGACAACGAGCCCAGAATCGCCTGCCCATGGTCGTACAGGCGCTCGCCCGCCTCCGACAGTGAAAACCGCTTGCCCTCACGAACCAGCAAATCCACACCCAGCTGCGCCTCCAGCTTGTGCACATGCTGGCTCACGCCCGGCTGGGTCATATGCAAACGCTCCGCCGTGTGCGTGAAATGGCCCACCTCCACCAGCGTGCAAAACGTGCGTAACCAGACAACGTTAATCATCACGCCCCGCAATCATTTGAATGACAAAAGATAATTTCACGTAATTATAGCGGCTTTGTACGCTGTTTCTGTCTTTAACGAGGAGAACAGCAATGAGTAACGTCTACCCGAGAAACTTTTCACACATTGGCATTTCCGTGCCCGATCTCGAAAAAGCCGTTCAGTTTTACACCGATGTGCTGGGCTGGTACCTGATCATGACGCCCACCGAGATCAGAGAAGACGACAGCGCCATCGGCGAGATGTGCACCGACGTCTTTGGCGCAGGCTGGGGCAGCTTCCGCATTGCCCACTTGTCCACCGGCGACCGGATTGGCGTGGAACTGTTCCAGTTCAAGAACCAGACCAATCCGGAAGACAACTTCGAGTACTGGAAAACCGGCGTGTTCCACTTCTGCGTGCAGGACCCGAATGTGGAAGCACTGGCGGAACGGATTGAAGCCGCCGGAGGTAAACGACGCATGGCCAAACCGCGCTATTACTACCCGGGCGAAAAGCCGTACCGGATGATCTACATGGAAGACCCGTTCGGTAACATTCTGGAAATCTACAGCCACAGCTACGAGCTGATTTACAGCGAGGGCGCCTACTGAACATCTTAGGGCCCCACCCGGGGCCGGGAATTACTCGGCCTCGGCAGTTTCGTTCAGCAGTTCCGGCTTTTTCAGTGCCTTTGTGAACAACTCTTTTTCTTCCGCAATGGCTAGTGCGCATTGCTCTGCCAACTCTTCAGACAGCCCCCCGACCTTGCGCTGCAGGAAGGTGGTAATCTCTTCGGAAAGTTCCAGAACCTTGTCCCGGGCATCGGCTTCTGCTTTGGACGCAAACAACATTTTGTCCGGGTTTTTCAGTGCCATGTCCAGTCCGTCCCTCTCGGAATAGTAGAGTGCTTTTACGCCCATGATATGCCATCGCCTCCGGGGTCATGATGGTTGGTAACACCGTTAATGAAAGCGCAGCCTATCACAAATACTGAATATTTATACAGTGCTCTGCTTCGTTATTCTGTCCTCTCAGGCATTGGACTTTTTCACAATGTACACGTCACTCAGTGGCCGACGGGGCGCGGCGTGACTGTCATCTTCCGGAAACCCAAGTCGGAGCAGAATCTGGGGAAACGTCTCCTGATCCAGCAGTTTCTGGAGTTTTGGGCGCAACGATGCCACCTGGATGGGTTGGTTCAGGTAAGACGCTTGCAAACCGTGGGTATGCGCCACCAGCAATACCTTCTGCAACGCCTGCCCCGCCGCCAACCAGTCTGACCTGCTATCACCCTCCGTACCCACAACCGCCAGCACCGGTGATTCATCCGCCAGTTGATGATCCTTGGCTCCCACACTTTTGCCCATATTAAACATGCGGACAACGGCCCGGACCACGGGTGCCAACAGCCCGGGCACCGTGAGCCCGTCGCCCTGACTGCGGGAATGCATCCAGTTAGCCAGCTCCCGGCGCCAGTTGGGGTCGGCCCACTGAATGGCATCGCCCTCGGCAACCAGTTCCGCCACCTGGTGACGCTGCGTTTCGGACTCCAGCAGTTTCAACTCACACCCGCTCTCGGAAGCCGCCGCCAATAGAGCATCGAGGGTGACTGTCGGCACTTCCCGGGGCTCGAAACGCTTCCGGTACGTCCGGCGGGTTTCCATCGACAGAAACAGCCCTGTTTTGGACAGCCATTCCTCTCCACCCGGCACAGACGTCTCACCCGGCCGAAAAGAGACCACCGCCAGCCGGTCGCCATCATCCTGGGCCGGGCTCAGATCCACGGAAACATCAAAGCCTTCACGCGCCGCCGCCACACGCAAATTCATCAGCGCACAGCCACAACTGATGGTCAGCTCCCGGTCATTGGGATCGTTGGCGGGCAAGGCCCGGGTTCGGTCGGCAAACAGGGAGACGGCGCCCTCGGTGATTTCAAACCGCCAGGGCTGGGTGTTGTGGCTTGAGGGCGCAAGGATGGCGTAGCGCAACAGGGAGCGGATCTGGTCTTTGGTAGGGGGCGTTTTATCGAGACCCATAGTGATTGCTCCTTTTACGCACAACGGCTTACACCATCAATCCAGTTTACAGCTTAGCTCAGTTGCTGCGATTCCGATCATGGCGTAAATCGATAACGAGGCGCGGGGGGTTACTCAGTTCGCGAACCTGATAGCGATTCGGCGACTCAACGCCCATGACCCATGTCACCACCGCCTCAAAGTCACACGTCAGCTCCAGCTCGGAGAGCACCGGCAACCCTGGCATCCACTCCCGATTGGCGACCGTGAGCTTCCCCTCCTCGGTGTGCGCGTTTGCCGGGTACATCCGAACCTCCAGCCAGCCATCCCCGGCCAAGGGGGTTACCTTCCCGGAACCGCACTTTCGGACGGGTTGGTCGATGTACTCCACGTGATAGCCCGGCACCCTCTCATCAAACTCAAAAACCACCCGGTCGAAGCCTTCGTGCAGACCGGTACGGACATCAACGAGCCTCGCAACGGGCTGATCTGTGCGCGGCCGGTCGATAATGCCGGCTGTCCATTCCGATAGATAAACGGCGCTTGGCTCGTCATCGCCCGGCGGCGACTCGTTTCTCCCGTTCGCCGCATCGTTTTGCGTGGCTGGGGAGTCTGTTTTGCCTTTCTCGGCCGTGGGACTGTCCGACAAAGAATCGTTCTGGGTGCAGGCGGCAAGGAACAGCATGGAAGCGAAAACAAGCGCGATTCGGAGCGATGAAAAGGCGCAAAGACGACAGCTCGACAGCTGATTGTCAATTCTTTGTTTGTACGGTATTCTGACCATGAACAACATCCTGTACAGGTCCAAAATCATGGATGCCATTAGTTATACAGCCGCCAGAACCAACCTGGCAAAAACCATGGAGCAGGTCTGTGAAGACCATTCTCCCGTGATCATCACCCGAAGCAAGTCCCAGTCCGTGGTCATGATCTCGCTTGAGGACTACGAGGCGTTGCAAGAAACCGCCTACCTCCTCCGCGCCCCCAAGAATGCCCGCCGTTTAATGGAATCCGTGGCGGAGCTCGAGCAAGGCCATGGTCAAGAAAAGGAACTTCTTGAATGAAACTGATCTTCTCCGAGAACGCCTGGGAAGACTATCTGTACTGGCAGAAAACCGACAAAAAGACCCTTAGCCGGTTAAACAAACTGATTAAGGAAACGACGCGAGAGCCGTTTGAAGGTGTCGGAAAACCAGAGCCCCTCAAACACAGCCTGGCCGGTTATTGGTCTCGGCGAATCAACGAAGAACACCGAATGGTTTACAAGGTCACGGACGACGCCTTGCTTATCGCCCAGCTTCGGTATCACTACTGATTGAGCGCTCAGGTAGTAAGAAACAGCATGGAAGCTTAGCTACACAGCCTCCAGCACACAGTCCACCTCTGTCTCAACCAGCCATTCCGGATCAATAAAGCGGCTGACTTCAACAAACGTGCAGGCCGGCCTTATCTCGGAAAACAGCTCCCCATGGGCTCTGGCCGCCTCCTCCCAGCAGGAAATATCCGTGAGCATGATGCGAGTACGGATGATATCCGCCGGGCTGCCGCCCGCTTCACGAATGGCCTGGAGCGACAGCTCCAGGCAATAGCGGGTTTGACCGTACACGTCTCCCACGCAGGTGGTTTTACCGTCTTTGATGGGGGCGGTACCGGAGACGGAGATCATGTTTCCGACTCGGCATGCGCGGGAGAAGCCGATGGGGGCTTCGAGGGGGGAACCTGAGGTTATTAGTTTTCTCATTGCTTGTTCCTCTAGGCTTAACGATTACAGAGTTGACGTAGCCCTATGAGATAGATTTCCAGGTTCCGACGTCGCATTGTTGTGCCTTTCAAATACGTTCGGGGGATGCACTCTGCATCCTAACTTTTGAAGACGGACCTTCTCTTCTTCAAGCTCTCTAAGTAATTTTATGAGAACGTCCGCTGGAATCCTGTGTTTCCTGAAAACACCATCGACTACAAATAATGATGATATCCGATGTGTTAGCAGGTGACCATTGGTAATATAGCCAACTACTGACGAATTTGGTTCAATTCTTGATCCAACGGATATACTGCATGATGGATAAAAGACGTCTCCTTTATCATCGACACCTTCAAGACCATTATAAACTGCAGCCTCACCTCCAATATTAGATACGAATAATCGTGCACAAAGAAAGGTACCGACACCATCATCGTTAGGCTCAAGTCCATAGGCCATTCGGAACTTAAATTTTGGCCTCTTTAATAGAAACTGGTAGATATTGAATAAAATACTGAAGAGCGCAACTAGTGTCATTAAAAATTTATACGCATCCACAACGCTCTCCTCTTAGGGTGCTACGGTTATCACCCAAATTCACGGTCAAAATTTGTGACGTGACTAAAATTATTGATGAGCTCTTTTTTCGGCTATTTTCAACACTTCAACATCTTCCTTATACCAATCTCTAACCATTCCCTCAACGACCCTCTTTATTTCATCAAGTGTCTTGGCGTCTGGGGATCTTTTTTGAGCAGTATAGAAGGACACTACCAAATTATCAGTAGTGCATACTGGGCGGTCTCCAACTCCAAGTGCAACAGCCGGGTTAATGAACACCTGGCGGTGCATCCTGTGTTCGCTTGATGAGATCCATAAAGACCTCCAGCGGCGGCTTGAACCCCAGTCGTTTTCGGGGCCGG